>Ga0206125_10000133_pt1 | contig 98299 bp, 103 predicted proteins | sample Helgoland_Spring_4_FD_148598 | JGI IMG/M metagenome (GOLD analysis project Ga0206125, IMG submission 148598) | Pelagic subsurface seawater microbial communities from Kabeltonne, Helgoland, North Sea - Helgoland_Spring_Bloom_20160331_1 | ecosystem: Environmental > Aquatic > Marine > Epipelagic ...
GAATAACCAATCAACTTTACCGAGTTTGATACGCAGGGCATCTTCAACAATCGCACCATTTTGACTTAAAACCTCTTTTCCATATTCTACGTTTTTTCCAATCCCATCTGAATCGGGGATGAGGACAACGTGATCCTCTTCTACATTCTTTGGAATATCTTTACCTGTTGAATTTACGAGTAGCGTCTTATTGAAGCCTAGTTCAATAAACGCATTCGCCATTTTATTGCCTCCACCGCCGACACCAACAAAACCAATATTAATCGAAGAGGGTGCTGTGTTTTCTGGCAAGAGGTCTTCATCAGAGTATTCCATCTGGAGTCCAAAGTCTTCTACCATACCGAAATCTTCAGCATCTACCTGTTCGTGATAGTGGTCTTTCTCCTGATTGAAGGAGGGTGGTGGTTCTGCGGGAGGCAGAAAATCAAATTCGTTGTTATCGTTGTCGTTCATTGTTTATTCCTTCGATGCTACAGATTCTCTTGTAAACTGTGGCGGCTTGCTGGATTTCTTCTTGGCGGTCTTAAGGTGACCTCGACGAGAACCAGTCTTGTTAGCCAACGCCAGTGCATCGACGAGAGAGACGATTCGGCGGCCCAAACGATCGTTTTCAACAGCCAACTTTATATTATCCATATATTTTTCTAGAGATATATCAAGGCCTGCGTCTTCAAGAAACTGGGCTATCGTTGGCTTGTCAAAAACGCTGAGGGCGCCGCCGGCTGCTTTCCATGCAGCTTTTTCTTGAGCGTCAGGTCTTCTTTCGGCGCCGTGCTTCTCTAGATCTGGGTTGGGTATCTTGGTAAATGTGTCTTTAAATTTTCCACGAACCTTTGGTGGGACTAAGTCTCGCATCCGAAAGCCTTCGTCATCTCCAAATTCCTCGGCCAATGTCGCTTCAATTTCTTCTTTGACAATTTCCTCAAGACCAGCATAGCCGCTGCGTTGGTTATAACGATCACCGACTTGTTGGGCAACCGCATTGCGGCGCCTTCTCTCGGCGTTCGCATTTTTCTTTTTCAGCTTGTCGTATTCCCGGTCGTCACGGCGCCGGCGAATGTTATCTGGATGATCAGGATCGTCCGGGCTTATACCCGTTGAGCGTCGTTTCGAACCCGTATCGCGTGGACCAACCTCTCTATTGGTTGGTGTAGTGCTCACTATCTTTTTAAGATTAGCTATCAAACTAAGCAAGTCGGGATCATTTCCCTCGTCGTGGCTCTCTAATGTTTCGATAGCATCATTGATCGAGTCGATATCCACGCCGCCAGATGATGGCGGTCCGCTAGTCTTCCAACCGGGCAGACTTGCAGCTATTTGTTTCATGTCTTTTGATTTTTGAGAAAAACCTAACATGTCCATAAAGCCTTCATCAAGTCCGGATAATTCTTCTGCGATAATATCTTTAAGTTCTGATCTTTTGATTTTCATTTTTCTGTTCCGGGCTTGGCAGCTTTGTAAGCTGCTTTGTAATTAACCCCGCCAGATTGCATTTTTTTAACCACACTTCCAAGATTAACTTGTCCGTCATGAGTTTCACCACCGTCGAACTGTGGCATATAACTTCTTTCTGGACCTTGTGGGGGTGGAAGTTGTGATAGATTGTTGGAGATAACATTAACAATTTGATTCATAGTGTCTTCGGGGGACATACCGGGCTTGACTCCCCACAATTTTTGAGCAGCAGGCACTTCAACAATTTTTTGCAAATATTCGTCTCCCAACAAAATACCGCCTTCTGTTTTTTGTCCACGGCGCTCAAGGATCATTGATTTTATTTCGCCAGCACTTTTGCCCAGAATATTATCGGTTGCATCAGCGGTCGCTTTGGGAACATTTCCGGCATCTGGTGGCATCGTAGCGACGATTGCTACTTGGGCAGACGCCAACTTATTCAACGGTCCGTCGCCCGGAAGATCAATATTTAATGCATTAATTTTTGCTTTGCTGCCGGCAGTCGCCCATGTCGATGACCACCGGTGATGACCATCGATAACAAGATCTCCAGATGAAACAATGCTTTTTCCTCTACCGGTAATATCTCCTGTTAAGGAGTTCGTTACTGAGTTTAAGGTAGACAGTGGCCAGCCGACAGATTTCATCAAACTAATTTGGTTTTGCGTAGGTTTCAAACCTCCCACTGGTGGCTGAGCTTTTGAAACGCTGATAGCCTCATCGTTAGGGCGTCCGTCACCCTCGCCGGATCCAAGCATAGCTCTGACTTTTGGATCTTTTCCTTCTGGTGAATTTAAAAAGTCCACGACAGGCACCACTTGCGCTTTGGAGAAATCTGGTGGCAGTTCCTCATTTACAAACTTTTTCCAGCTTTCCATTAACAGTTTCATTTGGTTGCAATCTCCTTATTGATTTACTCTTGCGTATCCGTTTTTCTTTTCAATCACGATTTGCATATCAACACAGTCTTTGAGTGAATCAAGGTGGGAGATCAACAAAACGTTCTTAAAATACACTTTAATTAGTTCTAAGATCCGAATAAAACCCTCCATATTTTCCTCGTCTAATGCTGTGCCGGGTTCGTCAAGGATAAACAAGTCGCCCTTTGGCAAAGAAGAAACAGACAATAGCGACAATCGAATTGCCATGGCCGCCATTGTTTTTTCTGCGCCGGATGCCATCTCAATTGGGCGTTCATTGTAAAGAGGGTGCTTAATGAAGATGTCAAATTTGTTGCCAGAGCTTTCAAAGAATATTTCAAAATCTACAATATTAGCAAGAACCTTGGCGATCTCTTCGTTGATCACTGGAATTTTCTTCTTAATCACGTCATATGCAATTCCGTTCGGGTGCATCGCCTGCATGAACAGGTCGTATGCTGCATATGAATTCTGCAAGTCTATGTGTTCTTTCTTTTGTTCTTCTAATGTTTCAATCTTTTGCTCGCAGGAGCCAAGCATTTTGACAACCTCTAATGTGTCAGATTCGCAGGCATCAAGATTACCTACCATGATTGTCACCTGATTGCTGAAGTTAGTGCGAGCAGTCATAAGTTCTTCAAGGTTTTCAATAGCATCTTTGTTTTCATCGTATTCCTTGATCATATTCGTAATATCTTTTAAATCAAGTTCTATCTTAGCTTGAGAGTTTTTATTTTTTTCTCTAAACAGCTTTAGTTCTGACAATTCTTTTTCGACTACCACCAACTCTGATGTAACCGATTCATATCTTGTTATGCTATTCTTAACATGTTCTGGTTTTAAACTGCTTAATTGCGTCTTTTTATCCTCAAGGACAACGATGTTCTCTTCGCGATAGGCTGCGGCTTTATGAGCATCTTTTACAAATGTGTTTTCAGAACAGAATCGACAATCTGGATCATACTCGTGGTTCTCCAGCATCTTTATCTTCTTGTTGGATTCAGCGATGTTTCGATTTAAGGATGTGATCTTCTTTGTAAGGGTATCAATTTTTGTTTTATCCTCTATGAAGCTCCCTATATCGACCGAGTCTATAATCTCATTGAGAGTATCGAGTTTGACCTGCTTTAGCCTAACCAAACTGTTTTGCTCAGAAATAGTAGTTGCTAACGAAACCAACATTCGTGACTTACTTTTCTGCTGCTCTCTTACGTTTCTAATGTCAATTAGCTCTGCTGGGATTGCAGAAATTTGCTCATCTACGAGCATTAACGCTGTCTTGGTGGCTTCAATCTTTGCCTTAAGCTTGGTGCAGTTCGACTGATTGGTTTCTGATTTTTCAATTTGCCGTGATAATAGTTCTCTTGTTTCTTCTATTTCTTCGTCATAACTTCTGTCTTCGTGCTTTTTAATTAAAACTTTAGCTTCAACAGAATTTTCCTTAGCCATCCTAAATTTCTTTTCAAATATCTCAAGATCCAAAAACTTTGCAATTATCTCTTTTCGGCGGGTAGAACCCTCATCGATAAAAGCTAAAGCGCCGTGTTGAGAGGCTAAAGAAGATACCATGAAATCGTCAATCGTACCAAAATGCTTACGAATATTTGCGTCTGTTTGGTTACGAGTGGTGCCGTTAAGCGATGTAGTTTCCTCTGTGACTGGGTCATACACCTCAAAGTTGAGATCCGTCTTAGCTTCCATGGTCTCTTCACCCTTTAAGCGCTTGACGTATTTTTCAGATTCTCGCTCAATAGTGTATATCTTATTATTGCATTCAATAGTCAGTGTGCCCTTGCCGATTTCCCTGTTTTGATTAATGACATTAAGGTTCTTGCGCTCGTTCTTTGACGTTGTATTAAACAAAGTGTAAAGAGCAGCATCAATAATGGAGCTTTTACCGCTAAAGTTCTTTCCGAAAATTCCAACAATACCACCAAGAGAACCAAAATTGACAACGTTATCTTCACCATAATTAAAAAGATTATCAAATTCAAACTTTGTCAGCTTCCAATTAACATTGCGCGAGACTTCCTCTTTCTCCTCAATAATTTTATTGTAAGTACGATTAAGCTCATAAACTTTTTCTAGAGTGTCAGAAGGAACCTGATGGTCCTTAAGGTACTCTGAGATAAGCTCCTCTTGTATCTTCGGATCTCGCAGGTTTTCGGAGCGTAATCCGTCTGTAATTTCCTCTACATTTCCGCGTTCTCCGCTAGCGCGGTTTAAGAAGGAGATACTCTCCGGTTTAAATCTGTGCTTAGCAATATCCATTGCTCGTTTCATTACATTGAGCGGCAGATTATTAGTGCTCACCAGCCGAAGGCGTGCGTTCATTGGAACATCAATCTTCTTTGGCATGCGCCCACGCAAGGTTAGTGGGATTGTGAAGAACGGCTTGGGGTTCTGCAATACAACAGGTTCAATCTCCCAGTCGTCCTTTGACTTAATATCCCAAATAAGAATTCCCTTATCGTTAGTCTCACCATGATTCTGTTGGACCGTCGAACCTGCGTACCAGATACGGCCGGCTTCATCTAAGAATTGGCGTCTGTGAATGTCGCCAAGCATTGCAAAATCAAAATCATCAAAGATCGTAATCTCGTCTTCACCAAAACTCATTGTCCAGTTGGTGTCAGTTTGGCAGCGACTAATCGAACCATGATACAAAGCAATATTGATCTTGTCTGTGTTGCTTGGCTTTACCCAGTTGTCTCTATCAAAGACTGACAGGACATTTAAACAGAAGTCATCGTTTAGGTGTGTTTCTCCTGAGTCCTTGAGCAAATGCAACCTAGGAAGGTTTAACGCATCTACGATGGGTGTAAGCGCATCTTGGCGGCTACTATTCTTTAGATTGCCGTCGTGGTTGCCCAAGATAATATATGTTGGTGCAATCTCTGCTAAGCTGCGAAAGAAGTCAGAACACATCTCGACAAACTCAGGTGAGATTTGTGTCTTCGTGTGGGCGATGTCGCCGCAGTGGACAATATAGTCTACTTCTTGCTCTCGCAATGATTGGTATAGTTGGTCGAATACAATTCGGTATTCGTAATGATACTTTAGGTTTTTAATGTGAGTATCACTAATGTGTGCAAATTTCAAGGGTGCCTCCAGATACAAATGTGCCTCTACTATACAAGTATATCTTGTTCAGTAGAGGCTGTCAAGTGTTTTTTTGCTATTATGAATTTTTTACTATTGTGAGGATAGTGCGGAAATTGTGGGAGACACGAGGTGTCATCGAATTTCCAGTGTCTCGGTGGTATTGAACCAGATCAGTCCACATTCTGTTGTGGTCTGAACGAATAGTCTCGTAGTCGCGGGCTTTGATAAGGTCAATCATTTCTTGTAGAGCAGGCGGAACTTCATCGGCATATGCGGAGAGCATTCTATCTGCCATGTAATCCAGCTGCATACCGATGGCGTCTGCAGAATTATCGGTAGGAGGGCTTTCCAGAGTGCTCTCAAGCTCTTCCTTGATAATCTGTTTAAGCTGGGATTTTGTGATTTTCATTTTATCTAAGTGCGTCGAGCATATCTTGAACTTTGCGAAGAGGTTCTGCAAGGTCTTCTCGCTCTTGGCTCACAAGATACTGGATTACATCCTCAAGGCGTGCTGCTCCGCGAGCTTCGTCAGATGCATCGCCGTCGGGTCCGGTAACAATCGTCTCACCGTCCATTTCCATGTGACCTTCGGAAGTAATCTCTTCCATAATAATTTTTCTAAGTTGTTTTTTTGTGATTTTCACGGGGTTCTCCTTATACAGCCGACAATAAATCTAACAATAAATAGTCGTCATTGTCGATAAATGCAGCATTGTTTTTTCTTTCATTAAACACAGCCTTCGGCATCGAGCCTACGTCTTCGTATCCAGACACATCAATTTTGTAAAGTTCGATATCATACTTAAGTAATGTTTTAATAACCCGACGTTCTTTGTCGGCTGCATCGGGGTCGAGGGCAATGTAGACTGGCGTGTCATTTCTAACGATCTCTCTGATGAGATCCGAATCTGTACGTAACGTTGAACCCAAAATGGGAACAGCATTTCCTGCGACCAGTGCATCAAAGATTCCCTCTACTATAGTTAGGTCTTTGTTCCAGTCTACATACAAATGATTGAACACAATATTCTTGGATGCTTTTGGGTTCTTATATTTATATGAGTCTCCATTATACGATCGGCCAACAAAATAATTCACATCGCCATCATTATCGAAAGAGGGAAAGATGATCCTATTTCTATATTCTCCGCTAAAGCAGTACCCAATCTTCCATCGTACGATGTCTTCTTTGGTGATGCCGCGGCTTCTTAAATATCGAAGTGCGTACATGCCTGTAGCCGGGATCTTGTCGTGACAAAGACTTATGAATTCCGGCGGGAGTTCAAGTTTCTGCGCGCTTGTTCCAGACTCTGGTTCCATAAAGAGGTCAGCAAATCTCTCAAGATCTGTCCGGTTCGTAATTGCGTCCCATTTCTGTAGTTGGATATACGAACCAAAACGTCTAACAACGCGCCTAATATTACGACCCCGATAATCACAAATCCAACACTTATAAGCATTTTTATCCAAGTTAACAGAGAACTTACGCTTGTGGTGACCGCATTCCGGACACGCGAAAAGTAGCTCGTTGCCTTTGTCTGAGTAGTTTCCAAGCGTTTCATATAAAATCTTCTTTGCTTCTCTTTTGTTCATGTGCCCTCATGTATAAGGTAACACATACTAATGAGGCTGTCAAGCAAAAAAACCCCGCCGGGATGGCGGGGCTTAAATATAACAAAGCAGCTATTATCCCTGCAATGCAGCAATAAGTTGCGCTTTGGTTGTGCGAGTGTTGACGTCAAGACCCTTATCGCGGGCGAACTCAAGAAGCTCAGACTTCTTCATCTTGGGACTCCAAGTGCCACCTGAAACAGAAACAGAACCGTTGTCTGTAGACACCAACTCAATCTCAAAGCTCAGTGTTTCGCCGGCTAGTGGGTGATTCATGTCGAGCAAGACGTTATCGTCTGATACTTCTACAATCTTTGCCAAGAATGGACCCATTGGACCATTACCTTGTACTGTTCCGCCGATTTCAAATTCGAAACCTTCACCAAATGCGGTGCGCGGGACGTTTTGTATAGCCTTTTCGTTACGATATCCGTAAGCGTTTTCGGGAGTCAATGTTACTGACTTGGTTTCCCCAACTGACATACCCACCACAGCATCATTAAACCCACTGATCATGCGTCCGGAGCCAATCTCAAAATTAAGAGCTTGTCCACGAACACGCGAGTTATCAAATTCTGTCCCATCTGTGAGGGTGCCTTTATAATGGACATTTACATTTTGTCCGGTTGTTACTTTCATTTTATCTCCTAGGTATGATGAAAGATCATCTTAAGTATATTAACATGTGTGTTGATTGTTGTCAACATCTTTTTTAGAAATTTTAATCCACCAGCCCCACATAATCGGGACTGCTAACCAGTGAAGGCACACCACCCACGCTACCGGAATTCCAGAATAAAATATTGGGTGTACGTACTTCCCTAAGCCCGCGAATAAAAGCGGAAAAAGAACGTCCTCTATTATTTCCCAAGCCACAATTATAATAACTAAAGCTAACCCATGCTCTTTCATAGTCTTCTTGAGAGAATTTATGCTTACATGACTAAGCTTGTGGCTTACTCTGTGCTTAATCCATTTCCACATTTTCTAATCTCCATCCTGCTTTAGCAACAACAATTGCGTCAGCTTTATCATATGAGTCTGGCTTGGGGTTTCCGTGCTTGGTATATTCTACCTTAAATGCTGGCTCGTTGTCAAGCAAATGTTTCAGTACGACTTGTTTTGCTTTTTGTCCTCTTGGAACTTTAATACCGGCTTGCTTACGGGCAGAAGTGGCGCCGATGAATTTTGGTTTAATTTCAAACAATTCATATATAAGCCAAGATGCGATACCGTTAAACCTTGTTAGGGTTGATAAGGTCTTGGCCGAAGATTTGCCACCCATGAACATATGGAGAGATTGCTCTATGTAGATATGCTCTATAGGGTAGTCTGAATCCCCCCATCTATATTCGTTATCCAATTGATACATTTCGTATATATCCAATAACTTCTCTTTGAACGCGGCTGTCTTGTCAAACACGTCTTTATATTTACGAAGATCAATTGAATCGTAATAAACCAATTCACCTTCAGCTACGATTGCAACACCAGTTATACTGGTGCTGACGTCAAATCCAATAATCATTTTAAACCTTGTAGTTTCGCCAACTAAACTTTTTTCTTTCCGTTAAGTAGTTTTCTTTATACATTTGGTCATAAGCTTCTTGCTCAAATCTAATTTGAAAATAAGCTTTTTGTCTGTCGCGATATTTTATTAATCCGACAAGCCAATCCCATACATACAATATATAAAAGAATACCACAAAAAGTTCTTTTTGTTGAAGAATATGTATAGTTTCATGCTGAAGAGTGTCTGCGGACATCTCGTCGCGAGATATTATAAACGGATACAAAGTTATTGCCCACACGTCTATAACCCAGGAAATAGCGCGTGTGAACCGGGGTGCCACTATGGTAACTGGAATTTTCATATATCTAATTTTAGTTTGAATGCAATTTCTTGATCGTCTTGTTTTAACACAGGGGATCCTAAAGTCGCGACACCAATAAGGTTTTTGTTCTTGTCATAAATTCCAACTTTGGAAATATAAACTTGTCTTTTGAACGGTGCGTTATACTCTGTGTAACTGGAACTGACGAAGTTTACAAGTTTTAAGTCCGAGCTTTCTTCATAAACCGACGAGCCAGTGGAAAATATTTTAGTTTGTCCAAACTGCAAAAACGAGGGGTTATTAGAATAGTTTACTTCTCCCTTCTTCGCCTTGGCAAACATTGTCAATACTTGAGTCTCGGTAACTCCCTTGAAAGAAAGTTTGTATGAACCGTTTCCAAACGAAGCGGCGGATGCTGCCCGAGTGTTTCCGTCATTTGCGCCGGCGCCAAAATAAATCCATTTCGGTTTCTTAAGTCCTATCGGAGCGGTTCCCACTCTCATGGTTTCTTCGTTGAGATCCCACGAGCCTGTCAGTAATATAATACCTTCTTCATACAAAACAACACCGGCCACTTTGTTATCGTATGTGCTGTGAACCGATGAGGAGAACTGCCGCAATTCTCCATTTTGCTTTGTGTCTGCCACAACTGATACCAGTGAGCCGGTGTAGTACCACTCTAACCTCACGCTTCCAGGCTTAATCTTTGTACCATAAAATATTGATGGTATATGGATCATATTTAGCTCTTGAGAGTCTTTGTTCCAATTTCCACTTGATAAAACAGCATAGTGTTCGCTTCGTATACGATGATGGTTTAAGGTATTTCTAATTGCCATGTAGTTTGTGTTGTATTCACCGATGCCGTGTGGGGTGACGGCGCCGGCTGCTAATGAAGAAGACGGAGTTGCAACATATTCTCTCGTAATTGATGCAGAGAGGGGGTACTTTGATCTTAATATATCTCCATATCTAAACTCGTTATTATAACTAAGAGCCCCAACTGTTTTAAAGCTTGCGCCGGCAGAATCTTTTGATATCCATGGGTAGATTCTGCCATTATTGGGGACTCTAGTATCTACTTCGCCTTCTTCGGGCTCCGCTTCAGGTCCGATATATCGACCAGTAGCTACCTCTGGTCTGTCAATATTGAGTTCGTATAAACTTATGAAACCATTTGCGACATTTCTAACTCTAGTGTTTCTTGTGCCGATTTGGTCAGGTCTTTGGTTATAATAAACATTACTATCATAAATAAGAAAATCACTATGAGGATAAGCCCTCATAGTGTTTCTTAGAATATCATTCTTGTCGAACTTTTTGAACGACATATTAGTAATCCAATCGGACGCGCAGTGTAATATCGTTTGTAGGATCTTTCTTAAGTGGTTCGGACAGCTTTGCGACTGCTACTAATTGATTAGCGTCGTTGTACAGACCGACCGTAGTAATGTAAGAAACTGGATTGTCAGTGGATTGGTTTTTGACTACTATCTTGCTAGCACTCACATAAGTTGGGTTAGCACTATAGTTAAATTTATTGTGTGGAACTCTGCAGAAGAAAATTCTTGAATTAATCTGCGTAGTATTATTGAATGACAGGTTTTTGACTCTGCGCCTAAATGCATCGCAAGATGAACTAATAGTTGAACCAGTAAGTGACTGGTCAATATCTCTGGTTGGGAGAGCAGCTTCTTTGTTGAATTCACCCTGCTGATTGCTAAACACTGACGCAGTTATGACTGCAACACCTGCTTGGTAGAATATCGCGCCAAGACCATTCGGGTATCCAGGTCCCCCATATAATACGCCATAATCGCCACCATCGGTGTTTAGGGTACCTTCTCCATTAACAGAGGCGCTGCGATCAGAAAGCGTAAGCTGCTTTGCAAATGATGTGGCATATGAACCGGTACCAAGGACTAATGAGAATGTTCCTTTTTTAATCTGGTCTTTTGTGAGTAGTCTCGAAAAGCTTAAGAAGAAACATTCCTTCATGTATCCCAATCCGTCAAGCGTTAGGTCACGTTCGAATTTTCTAATACCATCACCAGTGGACGAGGTATACCCTAAAAGCACTTGTGCAAACTGATTGTACATATTTATTTTTTTAGTGTTCTGAACGCTAGTGGAACCCGAAAGAGGGGACTTTTCGTCGTATCCCAATGTAATGTCAAATATGTGGTTAGCAGAAGAACTTAAGAAAGGATAATCATATACACTCTGAAACTGTCCATGTGTGTAATTTTTAATATTTCTTTCGCTTCTGTATACTCCATATGTACCACTTACAATTGTACCCGTTAAAGGTATTGCTTCGTGTAACATTGTTGTGGTATTAGTAACATCGTTTGTTGAATCGATTGATTCGTAATTTCTGACTGCCATTATATAACTCCTAAATTATGATGCGCGCCGAATGAGTCTAACCGGTATTGAAATCTGAGCACCGGAAGTGTTGGCTTGCAAATACACTGTAGTATCGATATAATCGTACGTGTTGCCATCGCTCCCTGCAGACCCAAAAGCCGCTTGAGCTGTCTGGCTTGTTTTACCGTATTCGGTATATTTTCTATCTCTAACTCCAGCTTTAGAATGATCTAAGCCGGCTTGAACTGCAACGTTTAACATTACGATTGAATTCGAGGGTCCGGAGATCACACTATATGTGCTAGCTGTACTCGATGCATTATTCGGTTCGTATATATTAGAAGAAACTCCTCTTATCTGGTAATCGGTATAGTTGGTTCTGTTTCTAGAACCAAGAGACCTTCCAATGCTGGCTAAGTCTCTTGTCGCGGGATACGATGTTAATTTGTTATCGCTGAGATCGTTCACGTAGCTGTCGGCTTGCCGTCCAAGGGACATCACGCCGCCGATAAACAGGTTGTTAACCGAGACTAAATAGCTCATGTCTTTTATACCTGTGTTGTTGATATATTGTATTTTTGTTTGTTGATTTTTAGCAATTTCGGATGAATTGATTCCTAATTCATAGGCTATTGACCTGTGTGCAGTAGAGCCGGCTTGAATAATTTTTTCTGGATTTGCCGAGAAAAGTTGAGCAGATTTTTGCATCGCATCAACAGTTTCTGTATTAACAGCAACGTAGTACAGCTTCTGGTGTGTGGTAGCGAAGCCGGCTGAATTATCTTTTGTGTTTTGAACAAACGATGGCATATACAAAATATTTGGATTAGCAAACGTAAGAAGCCCGTAATTAATATTTGCATTAATTTGCGTGGTTGCTTCAAAAACGGGTGTCTGCAATACTTCTAGATCATAGTAAGCTGAGCCACTGGGGTGTCCTTTATCGTATGATCCGTAATTAATCTCGTCATCGCCGAGCGCAAATTTACTAATAGTAATCCCGCGGCCGTTTGACATTAACCTTCTACCGACGTCGGTTAAAACAGCGTCGAGAATAATATCTCCTGAGTTATCTAAAAAAGCCATTTATTTGTTTCTCCTGATATAAATAGTTAATATTTTATTTCTATTCCAATTATTGATTTTTATGTTCCAGAAAAGCGTATAATTCTAATTCTAGCTTGATGGGTACGAACAGTAGATGTTCCTTCGATCATAATGTTGGTATCAACATAATCATATAAATTTCCATCTGAGAATACATTCTGTGCTGTTTCGCCAAACTTGGTATATCTAACATCTGCACTACCATTTGATTTGGATCTCATTTTCTGGTTCACTATAAAATTTAGCGGTAGAAAACAACTACGAGGTCCATTGAAAGCAGATATACTGATTCCGTCCTCGCGATCATAGATGTTGTTCATAACTGATGTGCAATAATACGTATCGTAATTAGCTACTGGGGCGGCTAAAGAGATACTTTTAACTTGTGATAAAGCTTGGAAATCAGACTTTTCGTTTCCGGCTGCGTCTACGCTAACCGCAGTAGCTGTTGGTGGTGTTGACAATAAGCCTTCAAAAAATCTCGAATCTAGATAAACAAAGTAATATCTATCGTGTAAGTCTAAATTGTGAATAAATCGCTCTTGAGTTTCTTTGGTTCCAGGGATAGTGTGATACTCTATGCCGGACTCAAAAAGTAAAACATTTTTAATTACCGCGTTATTTTCAAGAAGATATACTTGATTATCAAAGGCAGTCGCAATTTTTTTTGTAGTTTCATCATTTACGGAAAGATAGATAATATTATTATATTCGCTGACTGCATTTTTTAAAGCTACATTTAGTTTGTGGTATGGCAGCAATAAGATATCGGCTCTATTATAATCCACCAGCCCGTGAATAATTGCTGAAGTATCTACTGCAAGTGCTTCTAACGTTGGGGGGGCATTATCTAACAAAAACTCTCCAGAATTTCTGTTTCCTAAAGAATAATCAACTTCATCATCGCCTAAAGAAAATTTAGTAATTCTTAACTTACCTTGTGAAGCTTGCCTTCTGCCAACGTCTGTCAATGTTGCGTCCAGAATAATACTACCTGCTTTGTTTTGAAATCCCACTTTTTATGCATCCTCTAACAGCTTATAATTTACGTTTAAATCTATTTTTTTGCCTGTCTTTTTAGAAGTTAATCTAATTTTGTATTTCTTGTTCCAAAGGTTGTCACTAAGAGTGTTGCCTATTTCCGCAGTTGTATATTGATCTTCAGAGTTTTCATTAAAATCTAGATCTGCTAAGTTAAAATCTATCTGGGGAATCGCTGGTCGTAACATAAGCAACTTTTTAAATTGAGTAGATGGGCTATCATATTCAACCCCTGTGGCTAATTCACTTTCTATTATAGTATTGAAATTAGAATATTTGTAGCCTCCATCATCAATTAGTTCAGCTTCGATAATATTGCTCCAAGGTGAAGGCACATTGTTTTCATTTAAAAACCTGAAAGCATAGTAAAATTTGTGGCCGGTGGCTACTCTTTCTTCATAAAAACATGTAGGTGTGATATATGTCCTGCTGTTCTCATTATTTTTATCGCTAATTATTAGACTCTTGGTTGCTGCTAAATTTCCATCAAAATCTGATATAGCCGTAGGTTTAGCACTTAAGCGGTATATTTCCACGATTGCTGGTCTCGATACCGTTCCAAATTTAAGATTATCTGTACTTAGCATATTCTGAGAAGTTAAGTATTTGGCATAATTCATCTCTTCAGTAATATTTTTTGGAGTAGGATATGATTCAGAGCGAGTGAGTGTTTCTTTCACTGGGGGGCTTTCTAATTTAATAAAAAAACCTATTCTTTGGCTTTGGTCTTTAACTTGATATGGCTGGACATCTATTTTAGGAGGCGGATTATCTAAAACTGTCAACTGCTTTGGCGCAAAGGAGTACTCAAATATTTTGATTGTTGGTTCAATGCTGATGTTGAAGTCAGCGTAGTTTATATGTGAGCCGGCTACTAATTCTTGAGCAGCTGTAGCGTATCCCACATTTTCCGCCTCATTGAGTAAATTTATTCTCATTGGTTCTAAAAGACGACTATCTGAAGTTCTCATTGGTGATGGTTTAGTTTGACCAGTGCTTGGATCATAGAATTCAATGCACGTGAACTCTGTGTAGGGTCCAGAGTCTGCTCTGATGTTACTTTCATCATATTGTCCATATTCACTGATTCTCCTACTCAGTGTCAAGTCGGAATATTTGTATTGGTACCCAACAACCATAAAATACGCATGTGTGGTGTATTCGTAGGTCTCTCCGTACTTTACCTGCGTGTCATAATAACTCCACTGCTCTCTGTCAACATCGTCGGCACTGAAATATCCATCAGAATTTGCAATACTTGGTTGGTTTTGTATTATAATATTGGACTCTCTACCAGAGACAACGTTTCTTTTATTAATCCTAAGTGCTACACACTCTGCTCTATTGTTAAGGTCGCCATCCGCCATAGACAAAAAATCATTAATCTTAAAATTATCTAAATTCGACCATGGCATATAGCTATCTGGTGTAATCTCTGATGGCAAGGTGCCTACGGGGTCTACGGATAGCAAACCTTTCTGTATTCCGTCGAGCATGTGGGTTGCGGTTTTTTTATTAATATGTGCCATAACAGTGTTATTATCGAGGATAGCGCGCTTGGCATAATTGGCTTCTCCAATAAAACGACAATCAGTAGCAACAGTAGCCACAGCCGGATTATTAGTTATGCCGGCTAACACTCTTTTAAAATCAACATATTTTAAAGAAATATTATCTGTGGTATGTGCTTCATATAAATTTCCGTCACCGTTAAGTGAGTTAAATTCTGCTGCTTGCACAAAACCGTTCTCTGCCGTTTCGTACACTCCGGCTACGAATATGTCATTTATTGATTTTAATAAAAGATCATCAAATTCTTGTGTAACAATTAGTGAATTCAGAGGTCCTCCATCGAATGTTGGCAAGCCAATCTTATTATAGAATGGGTAAAAAGCGGAGTTGTCTCCGTCACCATAAGTGTGCGCTAACCCAAATAAATCTGAGACTGCTTTTTTATTAAATAATGCGTTGTTGACTCCACCTATCGCTCCAAAAGCGCCACTAAGAGCAAGACTATAATAGTATTCTCGTATGGGCTGATATGAGTCAACATATTTTCTAGTGTCCGTAGGAGTTGTTTCAGGCGTTTCGTTTGCTGTTTTTATTAATGCAGGAACCTCTTGTTCCAATGATGCAAAAACTGAGTCCACATCATGATTATACAATTCGCTTAGAGTAATTCGTTCTTTAACATCAGCAAAAACTTCATACTGACTGTACACAGAACAATATAATAAATCGTAAATATTTAACAAAGTTGCTTCTTCGTTTGCTGCGATTTGAGATTGATATTGCGGTAAGTACATGTTATAAACAGATTTTGACTCTATTGTTTCATAGGAACTTTGATTTTCTTCATCAATTGCTTTTACTGATAATAACTCGTATGGAGCGCTAAATGATAGGTTATTAACATTGTAAGTACCGACCTGATATACACCTGGATATTCTACTTCGTTAAAAGTGCCACCCATAATATATTTTTTCCATTTTTCATCGGAATTTAAAATAATTGCGTCGTCGGTCAAGGCATGGGCTTCTCCGGGTGCCGGGCTCGGACCGACGCCGATTATAGACATTGGTATAGTGTAGTATGGAAACATTGACTCTGGCGAAATGGTTGTGGCTAATTCAGTATTCGCCACTACCGCACTAATCATAGCTGTTTGTATAGTGTCTATGACAGGTTCTGCGTCAAAACCAAAGTCTTCTGATGGCGTGCCCGCTTCGTCGGGTGGCGTGTAGTCTAACGTACGTTGAAGACCGGTTGTATCAAACGTAGAATTTTTAATTTGGTAATATCCCCCAAGAGATAATCTCAATCTATCACTTGAGCCAGTGATTAAGTTGGAATCACGGAGTTGAACGCTTATTTTCATGATCCATATACCGCGGTGAAGTCAGGAGACATTTCAAAACCAGACGGATCGGGTGCTTCAGTGTATTCGTCAATCAACACTGCCTCTGCACCATCAGATAAGTTAGTGTTAACTGATGCCGAAAATGCAGATTCAATATTTGGGATTTCTCTTAAATTACTTTGTCTTATCTGCTTAGTTCCGTTGACCGCGAAAATGTTTTTTGTCAACATTGATGAATTATAGATTTGTAACGCATATTTGTCTATTTGCGCGGTCATAAATTCTGCAGTAGATGCTCCACCAATTGTTTCAAACTGGTCATTAATAAATGCTGCTTCTGCTGAAGAAATCGAGGTTATTACTGCATGAGTGCGGTCTTCGCCAAACACCTCTTCTTCAGTGTATTCATAGTAATCGTGTGTTATTAGCGGATTATCCGTGTAAGTCTGTTCTTGTGTATGTGAGTCAAATCCATCGGAGTCCCCTACTGGCGAACTATGTGGATATATAAACCTGTCTGTTTCACTAACTATACCAACTGATGAAGGTTGTACATACAGTTCTTCAACATTTTGAGATACCTCGACAGACGGCGTTACTTCTCTGGTAACCCACTCATAGACGTCAGTGGAGGTGGTCTCTTCGAAGTCGCCAAAGCCTATTATAGTGTGATTAATTACACCGGTTTTGGTGTAAACTTTTTGTCTGCTGTACGTAGTAGTTTGGTTTGCATAAACATACACGTGGTCAGACCACCTAAAATTGTCTTGATAACCGTACTGCATATAAGAAACTTGATCAATAATTGATCCAGAATAATATAAATATGTTTTATTATATGTCATGCTGGAGGCGGACTCAACATCACCTTCTCTGAGTTCGCTAGTGGGGGGGTCCACCGACTCGGCACTCGTATCACCGTCTACGCTGTAGAGTGACCGAGTCTTCCATTTGATACCGCCTTGCGCAGTACTGCTTATTTGAGGGTCAGACATTTATTTGTTCTCCACAAGTTGTTTTAATCTATATGCATCCGGCGTAGCTAGATTTACCATACCTATTCTTGTGATAAGTTCTACGATGGACCTATTGTCATTATCTTTAGAAGACCGCTTAGCTTTTTCATTTCTGTCTTTAACATAATCTGGTGGGCTTTTATCCATCTCGTAGTATGGATCATTTTGGTTTGGAAAAGTGTCGTTGGTATAGTTTTTTCTTTGCGCTTCATTATTTTTGTCTGCTTCGTTTTGAGGTTTTTTATTAGTTTCTTTAAATGTCATACTGTTTTCCTCAGAATCTATAGTCTCAACTGTGATAGCCATAGCAGACAAGCATAGACCTGCAACATCCACATAAGAAGCACCCTCTCCTGTGTCTTGAGGCATATATCCATTTTTTGATAATATTGAAACTAATTTGTTCATCGCTAACCCTGCACTATCTGGTCGGGTTGGGATGCCATTTATAATTCTTTTTCTTGGCACAGGGCTATTAGCCATGGCTTGCGCGTTAAATTTCGATGCTTTTATTGAAGATGCCATTTTAATTTCCTTCTTTACTAAATATATGCTATTAGTAATTTATTGCTATAACCACGAAAAGTTATTCATTTGCATTGGTGCCATCGCGCCGCGCATTGAAAGGATCGACATTTGCAAAGATTGGATGTTTTGTAAGCTGTCACTGTTCCCGGACATATAATCACTAACCGATGCTGTGGCGCTGTAGGCGCCGGAACTGAACATGTTGCCAATGGCCTCAGGTACCAGAGTGGCTAATTCAGAAGGGGTTGAGCTATTAAGAAAACTCATCATGTCTCCGAATATGTTAGCAATGGTTGAAAAATTTTCTATCATATACAGATGAGAAGAAGCGGCTGAGGCTCCCATATTCCCGTATGGATCTGTATAATTATTGATATCATCCATATCCGGGAACGTACTGCCTATCTTCCAGGACAGATTATTTAGAATATCGATATTATCCCATTGGAAATAGTCAAATCCATATCGACCTTCTATATCCCACATGGTCTCCAGGAACGCGTCAATCATGGCTTCTAAGACGCTGTTACTGAGTTCGTAGGCGTCTTGAAGTTCCTGTAGCTTAAGAGCCAACGGTTCGTCTGTTACGTCCGGAGTGCCTACCAAATCCTGGTCTGGCGGATCAGGAAGCTCATATTGGCTTGTGGTGATCGTCAGGTCAGCAGGGTACAAAGGATAATTATCATATCCAGCATCAGGAGTATAACAATTGTACTCATAGGTGTCAGGCATCAAGGTTTCGTCAGCCCCTTCACGGACTTTGACGGAGGCATCAAGGGCACCCACGTTAAAGGTAGTTTCTGCGGCGCTGTAATCTTCATCATAAAGAGGGGCATGTCCATAAATGTGTCCTGCGGTTATAAGCACTTCCCCAACATCGGTAACCATACTGTCAAGAGCTTCTTCAATAAACCCAAATCGACCCCAAGCGTTCTCAATCCCACTAACTGTGCCCGTATTTGGAGATACACTGTATGTTAATACTTTAATCTCTTCTAATATTAATTCTGAATCTCCACCGTATGTGCCAAAGAAAATGTCTTCAAAAATTATTAACTCTACAATTGATTTAAAATATGGAGCATCGGCAGAATCTGGCCAATTTGATAACACGGTATCAATAAAAAATTGATTAAAAAATCCGGTGGTCTCATTAAAAGAACATTTATCATTGGCTGCGGAGCGGTATTGCTCAAACATAAAAATTGTATTTTCTAATTTATATTTCATATCAAGTATCACTTGGTGGGTCTTATCTTTCACCAATATAGCTGTTCTAAATGCCCCGCCGCGGCTAGATTCATCTACTTCTTGTGCTAAATCAGCAACAATACTCATGCTATGGGCTCCCTCGAATCCGTCATAAGCATCACATTTTTGAAATTCAATACACGCTAATCTATAATTTATAGGGTTTTCATCAAAAAAAGTCTCACTAACGTGGAAAGGGTCTACTCCATCTTGCACTGTAACCGGGCTGAACCCTCTGAGTGCCAAAAACGAATATTCAGTACTTCTGGTCATGGCGTCGGCGCCGCCAAACTCATTGGCTATCTTAATGCCGTCGTCGCTCTTCATCATCCCTTCTGCTGATTCGTAGACGAGCCCTGCAGCCTCGGGTAATGCATTTTCTACAGTGACATCAAATTTATCAAGATTCATGCCCCCGTCGGCATTTCCTCCAACAGTGACAAGATCGGTACCGACAAATTCGGTCCACTGACTGGACCAATCAGTTCTTGTGAGATCAGGCATGTTTAACACCATAGTTCCTATTGAATATACTGCGTCCATAGCTTCGATGGTTTCGCCGAGTCCAGCCTCCAGGGTAATGGGATATGGATCATCGGGATCTCCCCAATATGCTTTAAAGTAACACTGCTCCATTGTAAATAAGCTATTAAGAGTAGCAGAACCAAAGTATTTTTCATATGCTGTAATGTTCAAGTACCTAGATGCGATGCTAGTTGTCTTGAGGGCTTTTTCGTAATTAAAAAACATAAAGCCATGGTCGATAAAATTATAATTCCACTGTCCACCTGTACGGGTATATTCCTCATATGCCCAGCTATCGTCGTTTAAACCCACAGCGCCCATAACAATGGGATTGCCCGCTGAGCCGAAGTCTGCGTCAGTGACTTCTGAAATATTGGCTTCTTCTGGATCGTGCCCCGTTACTTCGGTGTATCTGCTCCACAACGCATTTTCGAGACTAAACAGCTCATAATATGCTTGCTGGTAATCGTCGCCTACGTGAGTGCTGGTACCCCCAGAACCATATATGTTGGTCCTCCAATCTTTCACAATTGGATTGGTCATCAATACCTTAGATAATTGTGTTCCTCTTTTTAATGTTGTGTTCGTATTATATAGAATTTCAGCAAAAGCATTATAAAATTGCCCTTCAGAAGTAGTCGTACTTTTATCGGGAAATGCTTTTCTGTATTTATTTATTACTGGTAATATATCTGTAGGGTTTAGTGTTCCTTGCGATAATATATACTGAAAAGAAAGGGTTGTATCTGCGGAGATTGCAGAATCTGTTACTGCGGTTGTCATGCTCGATATCACAGACTCAAGAGGGGTACTTGTTGAATCATAGTAAGTCCCGTCTAAGGATCTCATCGCTTCCTGGTAAACTCTGCCATTAGCATCGACGTAAGCCACCGCGGGATCCCGTGCGACTTCATCGTTTGTAATAACTAATATATGGTTGGTGGCTGAAATACTGTTTTCCCAATACACTACTTCTGAACTTTCTGAAATAACAGCATCGCGAATTTCGTGATGAATATTTTCAATTGAGCGACCGCGGTCGCCAAACCATGGAGCAGTGAATGCTACAAATCCCATATTTTTAATTCCAATTTGATTTTCTCTTCCATATACTGCAGGCGAAAACTGGCTACCGTTAATAGTGTGCTCTGCAGAAAGTTTTAAGATTACTGAGCCATCTTCTTTTTGTAGCACATCCGTTATATTGGCTGCGAAATCGGTGAAGTGCTTTGATACCGGCGCTGTTTTTGCGTGTATTTTCACTATTTGCATATTTGGTATTAATCCCGACTCATTAACGGGTGTTGGGAAGAAATCTGCTGGGTATGTGAGGTGCCCAAACAATGCGATAACTAAAGGGTAGTCATTATTTTCTATTGCTTGATTGATTAAATCGATAATGACCGATCTAAGTTTAGAGTCGTAGGCGGTGGAATCCGCATCTGCCCACTCACCAGTAGTCATACCCGAAGGGATGGCGCCGCCGGCTGACGCTACCGAATCTTCTACATAGTCAATTATTTGGGGAAATGTGGCGGAGTGTTGTTCCCCCTCCGAGTTCAATGGGAGCGAGTATTCGGCAAAAAGATTCGTGTAAACTGCCATATGAGTATACACTTCAGACAGATCGGCTTCGCCCTGATTAAACACAAAATTAGTTACTATTTCTGTAAACTCACTTTCATACGACGGATCGGACATCGTAGAAGTGTTTTCACCGTAAAAGTATCTAATAGGTGATACTTTGTGTTGAGTGTAATCTGTCCACGCAGAAGTAGATAAGTCTGTGAATAAGTTTTCTGTGAATTCGGGAGCTATCCCGCATGCGTCTGTATTTGAATTTCTATCAAATAATGCCATTATAACTATAGCTAAATTATTAAAAGTTTCAAGATAGGCTGCCCCCTGATCAAAAGCGTAGTCTTGTTTCTGAACAGGTATATACATGGACGTCATTATTACTATTTTGTTGTCATGTATTTCTACACTCTCCATATAAGGCACAGGAAGCGGAGTGTTTATACTTTCTTCCCCCATTGAGGCGATAAATTGTTTTATGGACATATTTCTGGCTCCGTTACAGGACCGTAAAGGTCTACGTAGATATTTGAGTCTTCATTCGTCTCAGTACAGTCGAAATCTAAATCAACATAATAGCTTTCTCTATTAAAAATTTCCGCATTTTTGCATGCGATTTCAGGATCAATTTGATGATCTTTGAGCATATCAAAATAATACCCAACACTGGACGTTGTGTAGTTTAAATCAATATTTCTTATATCATCATCAATTGGATCAAATGCGTTCAATGACTCTTCCGTCATCATTGAGCCCATAATTCTTTGATGATCTTCTTTAAAGTATTTTCTCTTAAACGCATCTCTTTTTTCAAGATGAGAACCGCCCAATGAGGCTCCATCATCTTCAATTTCAAAAATTTCAATATCAAAGTTTTCAGTAAGCATGTCTGTGTTTAGTTCTTCAACATAAACTAACAAATCATCACTAATAAGTTCAATTATTTTATTGTCTCTGAATGTTCTGGTTCGAGAAATTGCTTTCCTAAGACTCTGCTCTCTCAGCTCAACGCCATAATTTGCGGCTGCTATTGTTTTTTCATAATTCAATTCGATATTTACTTGTGGTATTTTAATATCATTTTTGTGGTCCGACGGTTCTGTGCTGGTTATTTTTCCGTTCAGTGTTACTACCTTCCATCCGGGAGCAATTTGCTGCTCTCCATCTAGGTGAGCATCTCCGATCATAGACGTATAACGATAAGAATCTTTTTTAGGAGTTATCTGTATTGGGCTAACATCAACTTCAAAGTAATTTATATCAGAACCCTCTTGTGTAATTGGTGGATTTGTATTAGTCAAGACATCTTCGATATTCTCAAATAGCACCAAGCCTTCCATATATTGAGTATCTTTTTTAATTCTTTGCCCTATTTCACTTTGAGCCTCAGTTATTCCTGCATAATTTCCATCATAGATAATATTATCATCAAAAAAAGCATAGTAACTTGGCTGGAATGTTCCTAAAGACATCAAGTGTCGACCGTACGGTGTCAATTGTATATCAAAAACTTGTTCTTTTTTGTTTATAAATTTAGCCATCAGTAATTTCCTATATTATTACCACTGGGCGCCCCGGCGGTGGCCGCTGGTGCCGCGGCTTGTGTTGGTGCCGAAGACATCTGTGTTCGAGTGGCGGATACATTTGTATTTAGGACTTGCCCACTTGGAATTGTTGCAAGACTTTGCGTCGGAGATGCCGTATATGTAGCAGCACTAGCAGCAGTTATATTGCCTTCAGAACTAATTGAACCGCCGTAATTTACCGAGGTATTTTTACCCGAGTTTTCGGGTCTGTTATTAAAGAGTACCTCTGTGTCCATATTAATTGACTCGATTATGGAACAGAAATCATACGGCCAATTAAACTGCATTGGGCTATCATCATCCCTGCTGATTGTCTCCGAAGAGCCGGCTTGACGATTAACATAGTCATAGTAATCTGCCTGGGAACGTTGTTTTACTTTGAAAACCATCCATCTCATGTTCGTATTATTTAAAATGTCGCCGGCTTCTAAGGGATAGCCAGCAGATAACCTGTGTTCTGCGACTGCAGTTTTAAAGAATCCTTTCTCGTGGTTTCTCGGCATTAAATTTTGCCACATATACGATAAGTCATCTTTATCAAAGGTATAGCTAAATTCAAAGAAATACATCACAACCGGGGCGGCATTATCAGGATAGTTAATAAAGTCGAACTGCGGAGGCAAAATATATTTGTTCATTGTTTGCGTTTGTTTGTTGATAACTGCTGCAGCGTCTGGTGAGGTTGACTCGCCGGCGGCAGGTAGCCTAAACAAGTATTTTCCATTAAAGTTGCTGAATGTTTGCGAATCTTTTAAATTTTCGCTCGTAGATTCAACCACATAGGGAATCGCGACGATAGCTTCGTTTATAGTATGAGAGTCTTTCAGTTCTCCAATTCTAGAGTTTGTTTTGGTTTTCTTAAACCCGCACAGATCGCGAAGAGAGCCGACTTGCCCTTCTTTCGCTAATGCACCGGCGTAATCAGGAATACCATCGTTATAAATACTACCAGACAACCTTACTTGGTAATGGTTTCTAAGCCAGTTTTTAGGCATGTCATCGATTTCAACAAACACCCCTGTTTTCTTATCACGCGGAATTTCGCCGAATTGATGCCACATTCCGTTAGGAGCAGAAGCGCTTCCAAATGTTGGCAACGTCTTAGTAGATGTTCGATAATTTAATAAAACATTACCTTTCGTTCGATCAATAGAAGAACTAACCGGCATCTGCTGATACTTGTCGCTAAAGTTGAGCATTGGGGTTTCAAATTTTGTACTAATGATCCATCGCTTACCAACAACTTCATTGGTTTGTTCGGCTGCAACATCACTTTTTAGACCATTTGCGTTGTTTGCCGAATTTGCCGAAGTGCCGGTAGTTTCTTTAAACACCCTTTCAACACCAAATAAGTTGAGGCTCGCACTAAGTTGCATTGAATTGCCATTAATGCTGGATCCAGCGTACGGGGCTGTACTCACTACTTCTCCCTGACCTTTATATTTTGGATCATGGATAAGACTTGTGTATTCTTGATTTGCTATATATCCATATTTAGGACGGTAACTTGTGTTGCTCCCGATTGAACCAGAGGCGCCGACTTGAGATGAAATATGATTAGCAGAATAGGTAATACCATAGCCTTTTAATTTCGGTCCAGGATCCACTCTCCAATAGTTAACCGTTGTCTCAGCCAAGATTCTTTCAAGATCGTAAGCGACGTCGCCTTTAGGTCGGAATATTAAATCTGCCCACGATTCACCGTGATAGTATGGCGGAGTGAAGGACCAGTTATATCCTTTAACAGAGTCCATAATCTGATATGTGTCTCCAGAACCAGATCTGTGTGCACTGCTAGTGTATGCTGAGATTGGGGTAAGACCCTGTGACGTAGTCGGAAAATAGCTGTGACTAGATGTTACGTTTCCAGCATGACCAGCGACCGGCGGACCAAACGCGGTAGGTCGACTATACATTGTAAATGTTTCATTAAAGTTCGGCGCAAACATTGGATCCTGCGGCAACTCGAAATAAGAGCCTTGGTCATACATAATTGCAGCAGTGTCAGTGGGACCGGTAGATAGTCTAGGTAACAGCGCTGTTCCACCGCCTTGAGTGTATGACTCAGGCATGAAGGAACCACTTTCGAAACTATAATCTCTTGAGCCGGTCACCGAACGACGCATTTTTACTCTAGCCATGAAAACAGAACCGGTTTCAAATCGGTAGTCGTCTTTGTACACAGTTTCTGATTTTAACGAGGTAAACTCCGAGTTCTTTAAGTAAAAATCAGCCACCCCTCCAAAGAAGTTTTTAGCCATCAAGGTATAAGTTGGATCCGAACTTGCTTCATAGGATGCCACTGCGTTTATAGTAGCCGAAGGGTGAGCTTCACAGTCAGCAAACTGTGTATTGGCCATCATATTGGGTTCGATAATTGCTTCAAATGGGACTCTTTGATCCCAAAACGATCCATACCCACGATCAAGTCTGTTTGCCGGCACTACGCCTTTTTCTAAACTTCCAGATGAACTGGCAGTCATAAATTCTTCAGTTCTTGTATTGATCATATAATCTGACATAATCGGCACGTGCGGACCACAGTTTGTGGTTGTGGCTGCATAGTCGCCTGTTGATGCAGTGTATGATGTATTTATATAATGGCTCCCAACCAGCATTTTATATCTGTTGTATAAAATAGGATAGTCTACAGCTATTCCGGACTTAATTGTGTTATATAAGATACCGGGAGCAAAGTATGTTTGCATTACTGGTCTAAATCCGCCGGGTACTACATTAAATACATTTTTTCCAGCATAAGCGTTGGAGCCGGCAGCTGCAGCAATTTTAACTTTAGTTCTTGCGTGGTTTTCGTAAGAGTTTTTAAATTCGGACACCAAATCCATTGTTCTTTGAGAGGGGAAGAATCCCTTGTATGGATGGAATTTTATAGATGCGGAGCACACTAATCTTATTTCTGCCGGATTAAGTCCAGAATTGCTTCCTACTTCTGCAAAATATTTCAGGAAATCTGAGTTCGAGTAATCGATGTAGAAGCCTTGCTGCGAACTATTAATTGAAGATCCTGGGATATCAAAATAATCTTGTTTGCCTTCAGAAAATGGACTGCCGTAACTCAAGTAGTCCGGTAAGTTCCTACTGATCCTGTACTCTGGTACTATTGATCTGCCTCTAGATTGCAACCTAATTGATTCAACAAACTTAGCATATGAGTCGTACGCCGGCGCTGTGGGGGTAAACTTGCCGCGGTACCGAGTCCGTCCCTGATCCTTATAGTTGGGTAGAACATCTGAAATTATCACCGCATTCTTATTGGCTTCCCACAGAGCCTCTCCTGCAAATATCTCGGAGGCGGAGGAGATAAGCCATGGCGTGGCTGCTGGACCTGCAGCCCGACTAAATCCCAATCTAGCAGTTTGCGAGTTTGGCGCAACGCCATTACGTCCGGCTAATGTATTGGTTATTGAGTTTGGATTAATGACCGATAACGGTGAACTAAGTAGATGCTTTCTTGCGTACAAAGGTGATGCTACAGCATTATAAGCTCGATATACATCTCTTGCAAAAAAAGTACCCTGACCGGTGGGGGCGCCAGGATATTTATTAGATTCGATAAAGAATGATTGCCAGTCATTTTGAAGTTCGCCGGCGGAACCGGTCCCGAGCCAATCGTAATTACGTTGAGGCGCTTCACCCCATCGAGCTATGATTTGTGCAGTATTTTTATTTTCAGCCGAGGGTCCTCTTCTGGTTAAGAAGTGTGTTGGTGCGTCCAAAGCCCAGGCACTCGCAGAAACTTTATATCCAAGTGCACTTGTCCGGACGTAAGCACCAGTGACTTGAGTGAAGTAAGTGCCAGTATAAAGGTCAGCACCCAATATGTTTCTTTGTTCTCGGTTGCTGTGCCAGTAATCATTTGAATAGTTGAGTCGCTGTGTAGAATGGCTAACAAACTCATTTCTTGATGCGGGGTAAGAAGCTTCAGAATATTTAATATAGTTAATATTCGTGATTGAAGGTGCTTGATACGATGCTATAACAACAGCTTGCAACGGCGTTACTCTTTCGTTAGCAGTGACACTTATTAATCTATTGTCTAACTCTGTTGTAGCAAAATATTGAGGCTGGTGAGTAGTTTTTAACTTGTGTCGTTGACCGGTAACATCTTGAATACCTATTTCTTGTATTTTCTGTCGGAAAGATACTGGTTGCATGTTATAGGTTCTTGGCGCCTGATCAATCATGATCTGCAGTTTGTTTTCTTTTCTCTGCTCTCTGATAATCGGATGTTGTGCTTGTCGCGTTTGTTTCCAGGAGGGGAAACCGTACTGGTTGCCACGCTTAAACATAAGATTGTTGAAAGCATTAGGAGAACGTGAAAGTGGGACAACTTTTACGAGTGCATCAGCATTGTTGATATAATCAATGATATGAGTTGTCCCTTGTCCCAAAGTGTTAGTAGAGGAGGTAAGCGGCTCATAAATATTTAAGTTTAAATCGCTAACTTGTTGCAAGTAGCCGGCGCCGTTGGAAGCTCGATACCCAAATCTGCGCGCTGCCATGGTTGGGTCATAACTGCCGATCTCACTGGCACTGACAAAGTTGTATGCATCGATATACCCAGCTGAGCTTGAAATCTTAAAGTCTGTGGGGACAAAACCAACATGTCCGTTAGTGGAGACTAAGGATGCGGTAATCCAGGCATATTGTCTTGAAGAACGTGGAATTTGATGTTTAACAAAGAAGTTATCATACAATGAACTAGATTTGAACGTGCGCTGGGTTTCGTATCTAGATATTGGAGGAGTACAGCCAGCCAATGGTGCTGGAATTTCATTCCTGTATGCATTTGACATAGTTAATGTGTTGAAATTTGTATTAACAGCCGACATCGGAAACAAGTTCCTAGAGTTTTCTGGCTTCCAGTCCCAAACTACATTCGATCCACTAACAAATACGCCAGTGTTTGAAGTGTTGAGTTTATCATCCCTCTCTGCACCACCCATTTTATACCAAGCGTACAGTGTAGCGCTTGAACTAACGTATGGAGCCGAGGAAGTAACATCACAGGGAGTTCCGCCATTATATAAAGCAGCAACGTCTGTAGCCCTTAAAGAGCCAACCCACAGAGTAACTTGATCCATCGAGCCAGTAAATATACTGCTACCGCCTCCGGTACCGGTGCCGTCTGATTGCCCACCTATAACCAGTGCTGTTTGTCCGTCTCTTTTTACCTTTGAGCGAACTTGATATGTACCGACAACCCTTTTTGCGTCGAATCGGTTATTTGGAGATGTGCCTGTTATAACATTCAATGCGGCGCCGTCGATGTACATAGCGACATCCGTGCCAATGTATCCGGCGCCATTGGTGCTTGATGTTGGACAAACGACTGCAAGATGATGCCAGTTTCCATCGTCGAGAACACTAGACGTTATATAATACTGTGCGAGTGCCGCGGTGCCGCCATGAGGATCCGTTGCTCTTGTTCGTGCAAAAAGTTCCAATCGATGAGCATTAGAAACATAATTTTTCTTTATTTCAAAAAACGGATCGCCGCCGGCGCCTGATTTTCCGAGATTGTATAGGTGCCCTTGATTAAAGGCGGGACTAAATCTAATCCACGCTGCGTAGCTGAACCCGCTGGCTCTTGAAGACGTTAAAAAAGTGCTTGCCGAGGCTGAGTCTGCATTAATTAATTGCATGCCGCGGCTGGCGTCTGTGCCCCAGTAAAGAGATTTGTCATTAATCAGGCGTGGTCCGGTTCGAACCCCGACTACAGTTTCGGTAAGCACCTTATCTCTTTGTAAATTATTGCGGTGTACTTTGTGCATTCCGGGTAATTCTGCGTATGATGCCCCGGGATTTAATGCAAGATTCGAGTCGCGACCGAACCGAGCTGTATGGCGTGCGAGGTGTGAACGGAGTCCAAAGTCTAGATTGTGTATATCGTTGACTCTGATTCCGTATGTTTCAGAGATAGTTCCGCTCGGACCTTGAGATGGCTTGAGAACTGAAAGATTCTTATAGTTCAAAGCGTTATAAACCGAGAACTCATCTGCTCTAAAGTCGGTGTATCCGGGTGTCATTACCTCAATGCCACCAGGGGCCGAGAATTTTGTTTTAATGACAGATTTGTTAGCTGTGCCGGTTAAGTATCCAACGTTGTATTCATTAACAAAGTTGAAATGTTCTCGGTCAACTGTATCATAATCTCTTGTTGGTTTTGTGTCTAAGAACGTACGTACTGATGTTGAGCTTGTTGCAGCGCCTTGAAATACGTTAGTCGGAAGCACTGGTAGATTTTCAATAAACTGCCTTGGGTTGGAGTGGGCTCCAAACGTGCTAACAATTTCGTATGTGTTTGTATAGTTACCGAGTTTTGTCGAACCCGTAATCCTAATATTCTTAAAGTTAAAAGGTCTTTTTGCAACCATATCGCGATAGTGTGTTGCTCTCGGATAATCAGCGTGAGGGTATGGCTGGTTTGCGCCTGGAGGCGCGACATAATCTGGTGACATCGGATAGTCTGCACCGACCATACCGATGGCTCCGGAAACACTGGCTGCACAGGCACCCAGCAAAATTCTCCACGCTTCAGGGCGATTGTTATTATTATCTGTACCTGTATTTAAGGGAGTATGCCTGTGTTGATTTCCTCCGACATTGTGTTCCGTAAAAATTCCTTGTAATGGCTTTTCTTGATCCTCGCCATATACATCGTTGTGTAAGTTCGTGATTTCTATATTAAGCCCAAGACCAGCTTGGACATCAGACTGATATCCACTGTTTAAAGAGGAGCTAATTATATTAAACGGAAACGCTTTACTCGATTTAACATGGTAATAACCGTCTTTGTCGTCATGGTGTCGACCGTAATCAACAGGAACTACTCTTTTAATTTTCTTAGCAGGAGTCTTGCTGGGATCTTTAAAATCAGTGATCGCTAGGAAATCGTCGTTAAAAGACAGCAGTATGTTTTGAGGAACAAAGACTCCGCCTTTTTGATTAACTGGTCCGCCGGGATATAACGCTGCTTTTGAGAATTCAATATTTTTATCTATAGAAAAGTTTGTACCACCTTTATAAGTTCTTGCGTTAGGTATATCAGATGAAAAAATATTCGTTTGTTGGAAATTCTTGTTTGCAAATTTCTTTGGTGTGTATTTGGTAGAAGCGTTGCTGACAATTATGTTATCTCTGCTGGAAGACAATACTGGTCTTGAGTTGATAACCTCTCTGAATTTCTCTCTCTGGTTATCGATATTTGCATCGCCCGAACTAATTTCGACTGAACTACGTTCAGCGCGCATTTTCCAATAATCAACTTGTTTAGTGGTCTTACGTGGAGAAGTTGGTAGCGTTGTAAACCCAGTTTCATATGGATAATTCTTTTCGCCAACACCATACATGGCTGCTTCTGGATCGGGCTGCTTCGCTTCCAAAGTAGGGAATGGTGTTCTGTATTTGTTTCTTTCTAAGACATGACTCTCAACCAAGTTAGTGATGCCATCTACAAAATTAGCGGAAGCGGGCACTAATTGAGAAAATATTTCAGTTATTGCAGTATCAAACCACTTGTAATAATTGATGAATTTTTCAATATCCTTTGTGTCTTTTACGCGACGGAAAAAAGCTTCACGCAATTTTTCTAAATCTTTGTAACGACCGCGATATCTATTAACAGGGGCGCCTATTGTGTTGTTAAAGTCTACGATTCCAGAGAAAAAGATCAACATTTCTTCAGAGATTGCGCGGTACATACTTTTCTCTGCTGTAATGACATAATTTGGAATTGTCTGTTCGAAGCCTAAAAGCTCGTCATCATCATTCAAAATACTGATCATTTCAGAAGAAACAACTTCTTCGGGATCTACAAACTTAAAAGAATTAACTCTTTCTCTGTCTATCACATTAGTCGATGAAGCATCAAAGAAATTTCCATAGCCACTGTATTGATACCCTGTTAGTTTACCAAGCCAACCATAATTTTCTCTAATAACTGAGGAGCCTGAACTAAAGTCTTGAGTTACAAAATTGCCTGCTGCGTTTGAGCTTGTGAGAGCATCGAAATTCCATTCTAATACCAAGGTATCTTTGTTTAAGTTGTCAACCATGTTGGTTGAAGTATCGAGGGCAGAAATATTTTTATAAGAACCAGAAACACCAGAGTTGTTTACATCGTATAAATGAAGCTCTAAATCTGAATTTTCAAGATGTTTGGCCCAATATTTAACATTTGAAATTTTAACATCTGAATTGGAAACTAAAGTACCTGTAAGGTTGTTTCTATAAGCACCTGCATAAAGTCTTTTATGGTTTGTTAAGAAGTTAGAACCAGTTGTTGCAGATATCGAACTACTAACTTGGAATGAATCTTTAATCGTGCCCAATACAGAGTGGACACCTCGGAATATCAAATCATAGCCCAGACTTGAACCACTAACAAAGCCGGTCAATCCCACAGACTTGGGCTTTAAGCGGACAGAAAGGTTCCATCTATTGTTATCATAGACACCCTTGAAAAGACTACTCGTTAAAGTCGGAAAAGGGTTGGCTGAGCCTGACGACTCTAGTTTGAAACGTACGTTTTTTGAATTTGAAGCGTCTCGAACAGCATAGACTTGAAAGTTTGCTAAACGACTTATCGAACCAGTGCGTGGTGTGGAAGTGTTCGTTCCTTTTTGGTGAGCCGGGTTAACCGGGTGTGCTAACTGTACAGCGCCGAATAACGATACTTGGGTGAAGGAACGGTCGACTCGATCTTTCGTATTAAAAAACTTAGGAAAGATAACATCGGCTTCTGCTGTAAACCCGTAGTTTTTTTCGTAGGCACCGCCGGTGTAGCCTTGAATCGATGAACCTGATATGAATCCTCTCGAATCTTGATTAGTTGAGGCACTTCTCTGGTAAACAACTGCACTGGTTTGGGACGCTTTATTGAAGTTTGCGGATTTATTAATCGAAACTATTTGTTTTAAGTTATTTTTAACCTCGTAGATGTTGTTATCAGAATAGATTTTTAACTGCACAAGATCGTCATCAATATTGAAACACCTAAGAACGTTTTTAAATGCGTTTTCGGTACCCTTGGCTTTATAGATGTTAGCAAGGTTGTTATATAAATTTTGATAAATTAAGTTTTTAGTATCAAATAAATTATTCTCAAATATTCTTGTGTCGTTTCTGTTTAACAACTGTTCTTGTACTGACGCATCTACAAAAATATCAGGTACGTACATACCCAAAGATTGCGGAAGATGATTGGCGAAGGGTATAGCTGATCCTGATTCGCCTACATAATTTACTTGTTTAAACTTTGGAAACTCTTTTGTCAACAAGTGGACATTATCAAAATATGAGCCCACAATATGAGAAATAACGTCAAGATTGTTGTTTTCCGTATCTTCGTGAGCTTCAAGAACCCAACTTGGTGCGTGATTTACGAATGCTGAATGGTTAGTCGAGTCGTAAAATTTACCAACATCTAATAAATCTTGTCGGACGGATATATAGTTCGGGTGATTTGATCTTATGATCGGTTCTTCATATTCTGATATAGCTGCCGAGGCTGACAAAATCGCAGAACCTGTGTTTCTAGACTGAGCAGCATATCCTGTCCATGCTCCGTTGGATATTCGTCCGGAATAATCTGATACTATACTGTCAGTCGCGGTGACACCAGTGATTCCTTCATTAAATTTAAAATAGACACCCAATGTAGTGTTTGAGATATCTGTATTAGAGCCGCCGCCAACTCTGTCGAAGTGATTTTCTGCTACTTGTGCAGCGTTTCGTTCTGCTTTCCAAAACCTAAACTCGTCAATAGAGCCGGAAAGCTTGCCGGCGCCGGGAGCGCCAGAAGTTCCGACCGGGGCGGTCTGCAAAGCTCCAATTCGTCCGATGGCAGATTTATTGTTTAGATCAGCTATCAGGGCTGTCGTTTTAGCCGGCATAGCAGTAGCACTGTAAATTGTTTTTATATCTGCTGCCGACACCGGTGTGTTCCATACAGCAACATCTGCGATATTTCCTTTGAAGGGTCCGGTGCCAGACGTGCTGTCTCCGATTAAACAATCATCTGAATCGCCGGCGCCGATGATCCCATAATAAGCACCCGTTCTCGAACTGGGAGAAGAAGCCCATGCAACTACTGCCCCATTCACGTATACTACTGGATTATTGGACGTTGAGTTAGCATCGTAAGTGACGGCTACGTGTGTCCAGGTACTTAAGGGTATGACACTATTTGCTGTTGACCAAGTATAGCTGGTTCCGGCGCCCCATTTAACATTAAAGTTTAATTTTTCATCTGCATCAGTCCAGAATCCTATGTCTGTGTCAGCAAAGTCTATAATTCTGTCTCTAGTTGTTGTGCCCGATGTACCATCTGTCTTGTAAATCCAAGCAGCAAATGACATTTGTTGTGTCGAACCTTCTGCGTTCCCAATCAATGAATCCCATAAACTGTCAGTGCCAATTTCAATATGATCATTAGAACCATCGAAAGTTGCACTACCAGAAGGTGAAATATAAAGATGTGGTCTCAAGCTTGTGCTAACTGTTGGAAGGTCTGCTCCGTCGCAGATACCATTTCGATTTTTACCGCTGCTATCAGGCCACTGGAGTCCCACGACATCGTTGAGGCGCCACCAACCTTGCAAACTTTCTTCCGAGCTATATGAGGAAGTAACGGTAGATGAGTTGTATGAGCGGAACGCGGCGGACAAATCATATGCTCGCCTGGATTCATCGTCTAATTTTCCATTAACGTATAATTTTGTCTTAAAAAGAGAGCCACTGTTGACCATGGAGATAGCGTAGTGTTTCCAATCTGACATTTCGTAATGCAGTTTACTACTTCCAAGACTAATAAAGTTTCTTGTTGTTGTAGTGCCAGACATCACAGTGACAACAAAAGGCTTTTGTGCGGCGCCGTTTCTACTAGTTGAGCTGGTTAATTCTACTAGAATGCGACCGTAGCTATTACTAGATGCCGCTTCTTGGTTCCACCAATCAAAAAGAACTTGTTTCTCTGTCAGTGATGTGCTGATTGAGCCAGTGTTTAACCAAAATTCAACTGTTACTCCAGTATCAAAGTCTGCGTGTAAGTTAGACTGCCTGGTACCTTTGCCATAGTCTGTGGGTAACCCAGCAGTCTCATAGATACTCTCATCATAGATGTTGCTACGATCTATCTTAGAGGAGTGTTCGTCTGGGGATTGATCTTTTAAGGAGGTGCCTTGTGAGCCAGTATGGGGACCACCCTTGAAAGTTATGTATTCCAATTTACTTGGTAAGCCATATCCGTCAGCCGTTGAAGTCTGTGTTCCCCAACCCACTTCTCCAACTGAATTTGGATTTGCTGATATTACAGCGTAACCAGTAGATCTGGGGTATTTCTTATTAAAGATATACTTTTCTACTGGCAGCAGCTTATTGTAGAATGCGTTTTGTTCTGCTAATGAACCATCATAAGGATAAAAATCTGAGACATGGTCGAACCCAGACTTGTAATAAAGATAGGCTGATCCGTAGAATACAAATTTTTCTGGATTTGAGTAGTCAATATCTGGAACAAAAGTTCGTTGTTCTTCTATTATATTAATTGCATTATCTGACGACTCAACTGACGCATATGCACCTTTCTCGGTTTCATAATCGCTATATTGTGTTGTCTTGTTTGATGCGTCAAAAAGTTTTTTAATGCTCATTTTAGCTCTCTTTCACCCTAAATTTAAAAGCCTTATCTTGTTCGACCCATGAATTAAGTCTATCATCATAAAACACAAATTTAAAGGCGTAAGAGTAACCTTTTTCAAGAAGGCTCATATCAAAATCAAAATAATTGCCAGAAACATTGTACGACAGCGCTGTGTGTAAATCACTTCCGGTTCCATAAGGAACAACCATTTGGTCATCAATTATGCGCATCACCCCATATGAAGCGCTGCGGATGCCGACAGATTCTATATCATTGTTCGCCACATTATAGATTGTAGGGCTCCAATTTTTCTCTCGGACATAAAGGTTAAGTCTTACTTTTTCCTTGTCAGAATACCCATTCTTGAGGTTTGAGATGTTAAGATAGTAGGTTGGCTCATTTGATGTAACACCGCCGGCAGTGTTGAAGTTTTCTGGCGTTAACGTGCCAGTAAAATATTGTTTGGCTGATGCGGACGCATTAACAACAGTGTTAGAACCACTAAACCATACATCATAAAGTGTATCAAGATTTTCTGACGAGGTAAAGCACACTGAGCATGAGTAAATACCGGTTGAAACCCAGCCTCCCGTAACAACTGTTTTCGCGGTACTGGTATTATTTAAGAATATTGCTGATCCCGAAGGTCCAGTATTATCGATTGAGCCCGAGAACAAGCTAACACACACATCTCCACCAGAAGGAATTCCAGGAAGGTTTACAAGTCTTCCTCGAACAATATTATAAAAATAAATCTTGTTTAAGTTATCTGCTGCGGGTGCGCGAGAACTGCTGAAATAAACATTTGCCCTATCATCTTTAATAGAGGAATCCCAGCGGGCTTCAATCATCGGCCTCTTAAAGAAATATTGTGTGCCTCTTCCAAAAAATCTTTTGGTGTAATAAGAATCTTTGGCTCCAAGAGAATTCGTTACAACTGAAGTATCTGTTCTTCCGTATGTCTCTGATGCGGAAGCTTCGTAAGACGCACTCAAGCGGATGCCTACACCATAGTTTGTCTGATCTCCAGCCAACCATCGCTCAACAAGTGGTGTTATGTTAACATCGATGTCTTCTAATCCACCGGATAAATGCGTGGTATATAAATAATCTGAGTGTTCCCTATAGGTTCCTCCACGATCGAACCAGCTAGCGCCCTTCTTTCTCTGTATCCAGTTTGAGCCTATCTGTCCGCTGGTATCATCGGCATAGTTTTCTAAATCTAGTCCAATACCTTCTTCCCAGTCTTGACTTATAGCGGCAATATTTAATTTATATTCGATTGGTACCGTTTTAGAGTGAGGTGCATTAAACATTTTTAGATAAAAACTTACACTGCCGCTCGCCGGAATTGTGCCGGCAGTGCGATCAGCGGCAATACCAGTTGTTGGAAACTTGATAATTGCTCTCGATAATTCTTGCGACGCTGACGTTATACGACCGTAAATTGAAAATACTTCTAACACGTCCGCCATACCAGCGTTTGAGCCAGTCGCTCGTTTATTGAGCGCAGGTTTATAAGCACTAACAATTGTATTATCAGCTGATGCTGTGTACCTAAAGAGACCCATTATCTAATCTTACCTCTAATATCTACTTCTGGAAATTTTAATTCAAAAATTGCGTTAGCTGGACATAGCAACTGGCTACCATCTGGAGACATATTTTTGTTTATTACAAACGTTGTAGCCGAATACTGACCACCAGTTTTATTATTTATTTTTACACTCACAACATCTAACACTGCGTCCAAGTCTTTTAGAGCAGTATAGATGCTACTAACATACATTGGCTCGCCAATAAAAAACCCTTCTGAAAATATACTTTTGATTTTCGCCACTGCCATGGCTTGGATATCTGAGCGCGCATGTCCGGGCTTAAGCTTTAATACAAAATCAACTCCTAAATTAATTATATAAGGATCTAAAATGTCGATTGTGTCATTAACCATTCGATAATTGTTTAACCAAGTCTGCAGGTTTTTCTTAATTGTGTTATTGGTAGTGGTCAGTTTACGAAAACTGTCCTCAGATACAACATACATATTTAAGTTTCTTTTCATAGAGTCTTGGTCTTTGACCACAAGACATCTTTTAATTGAACCATACTTTCCTGGCATTCTGTATGCTATGTTTTCATAATCTGCCTGCGTAACCGCTCGATTTTGAGTTGGAAACGTATCGTATATTCTTCTTTTAATTTCAGACGTTGATGGGCTTGTTACATCACCTGTTATTGGCTTACTGTTTGAAACTTCCAAGCTATTTGTTAATGTATTTATTTCGTTGTTACTTAATACTGTTCTATCTTCAAATTCTAATATAGGAGAGGCAACTACGTTTACAGCATTGGATGCAACGTTAGAGTTCGTATTATTTGTAGTCCGGTAAACAATGAACAGAGAAGTATTAGATGGTACGATCCCATAGCTAATATTTTGTGATAGCCTAGTTGGATCAAAAGAAGTGTTAGTGACGTAATCTTTACCAAAAACGTCTATTGCAACTGACTGCGGTGATGCCACTACGTCTGTTTGGTTCGCATCACCGGATCCAAATTGTAAAAAATATCCATCTCTACTAAATTCTGACACAAACTTTCGTGATACCAGCATTGGCTTCAATACAGACGGCACATTGTCATTTTTAAAATTTTCATTGGGTAGCTCTTTATAAACCATATCTTGAGCCAGATAGTCAACTTCGTAATATTGATTACCTTCTGCATCGAAAACTGAAATAATTTCTACAATGTTTCGATTAGTCAGCTTCACTTTCTTAAATCGTTCAAAAGCTCCGACCTTAACTGTTTGCTGCCCTAACTTTCCAGAAACTACGCGGCCGGTTGCACGTATAGCGTAATAAGTGGGGGCGCCGGTGGTATTATCAACTTGAGCCACAATAACTGGGTTTGAGGGGTCATTAAAATCTGTATTTTCTATTAACATAAAAGACAAGCCATTCCTAGAGGTAAATCTTGTTCCTCTTTTTAAAATTGGAATGTATCGTGTGTCCGGTCCTAAACCGCTCGAAGCTGCGGGTATTTGAACATAAAGGTTAACTTCTCCAAAAGTAGAAGAGCGCCCAGGGGCTTTGTACCCTAATGCTCTTCCGTGGCGGACCACATTACTATATTGAAACGAGGTATCTAAAAAAGATTCATTGATATTGTAATCTAAATAGAAATTAAGCTGATCGCCGACGTAGGCAACCGCATCTAACATCATGGCTCCAAACGAAGCCTCACTAAAGTCTTGGAAGGTATCGGGGTAGAATCGCTCTGCCATTTCCAAGAGATCTTGGCGAATTTCTGTAAATTCTCTATTAGTGTAGTTTATTGGTATGAATTTTTTTTGGTCTTCTGCCATTTTATTTCCTCACATTAAATAGTAAGTTCAAGTAAATCTTTTATACCCATATCAGGGATCGAATAGGTTATTCTGATAGATATGGTATTTGGAGCTTGAGCCGGTTCGGCAAAGTCGATGGCACCAACAATGATGGCTGGCATATATCTTCTAACTTGCTGGTTGATTTTTGCTATAATTGCTGATCGGTAATCCGTTGATTTGTTGGTAAACAAAAATGTTTTGATTCCAACTCCGAATCCGGGCTCCATAACCCTCTCTCCCGGATTGGTAAGTATCAACATAATAAAATTTTGACGCAGCGTCTCCTTGACGGTATAATTCATAGCGAATCCGTCGGAAGAGTCTCTGTTAATTGGTAGTGATACGCCAAGTGCCATAGTTATAACCTGTTATAATTATCTCGTTAATTTAATTTTCTGGTTTTTTACACAAATCTCCATTAGCATTAAATGGATTATCGCGTAATTTGCTTCTTCTAAACCAGGGTAATATTCGGGCGCCCTTCGTGGGCTGTAGTGAAGCTTTTAGATTTTTAACGACCAGTGCAGCGTAATCTGTTGACTCGCCGTCGTCAGGCTCAAAATTAAACTTCCTGTTATAATAGTGGCTCTTAAATAGTTTTTTAATTCTACTTTTTGAGCTTTTAAGTAATGTTTGATCCCAATCATCCCAATCTAAATTAAATGGTGTAAAAACCTGCCTGTCGCTATACGATGCCCAAAGTGCATTGGATTCCGAATAATCGGCATCCCAATTCTCGGGTGCTCTTGGGAATGTAACTTTTATTCCGGGCTTAGATTCGAAAGTAGGTTTGGTCGAGTCGAGCATTCCGAGGAGAGTCGGGAAAGATTCGGCGTCTGCAACGGTCTGTTCTCCAATAGATGGCAGAAAACCCAGATCGTTATAAATTGCCAAAATCGATGGCACTTTTTTGGCAGAATACACTCCATTTAATACATATTGCATTTCTGGAACTTCTCTAAGCTGGTTAATCATGCAAAGTAATAGTTTGCTATTAGCTTCAATCGGAGCCGCGGCACCAACTGATAGATCTAGCATATCCATTTCTGTTGTTACTAAAGTATATTTTTTGCCTGAAACTACTGCAGAGAACATCAATCCATATCTAGCTCCTAACTGCCCCGTGGTTCCTATGGGCGGCAGCGTTGTGTTCTGTTCGCCGTCTTGCCCAATTGGGTATACTAATTGCATATCTCCCGGATAAACTTCTGAAATATTAAGCGATAACTCATTACTTTTAATCCTTAATATAGCATCGCTCGGGTTCATTTTTATTCCGTTAAGAGAGATATACTTCTCGATTACAAACGGGTGTGATTCTACAGTTGTGTAGCTCACCCCTGACGCATATTCATTTATATCCCCAATAGGTACGACTAACTTGTTTGCGAAAGGAGTTAAGATATCATGTTGATCTTCAACGTGAAACTCTCCAGCCATATATATCACATTTCCATCTTGATCTGTATGATTGTGGTAATAACCAACATATTCGCCACCTTCTGGCATTGAAAGCTCTCCGCCGGCTGTATAATGTTCCTCGCCTTCGGTGGGAAGACCAATTGGCTCTTCAACTATTTTCTTATCTAGATCCAACGTTTCGCCACCTTGGGTCATGTTTGACAAGATATAATAAAATATGTCATTAATTTTTGGTTCTACGCCGGCGTGTGCCATGTTTGTTAGGAATTTGTCACTAAGGAATTTCAATTCTTCTAATACAAATTCTTTTAAAACAATTTTCGCGTCTTCTTCAGTTGCTTGAACTGCTTCGAAATTCTTTTCGTCCCTGTATGTCCTCAGACCTCTTGTTTTAAGCGGCCAACGGTATGGTGCTTGTGTTTCATCTAAAACATTTGCAATTTTGACGTCGTTTCTTTTATCAGTGATTCTTGGATATTTATAATTTTCTTGAGCGTCATTAATTCTAAATAAAGCTTGTAAGACTGCTTCCGGTGGATCTACAATTGTACCAGCGTCGACCAATCTGCCATAAGTTTGTACTGCCTGCTCTAGAAAAGCATACCAAAATTCGTCATCTTTAAAGGTGTTGAAGAATTCCCAGCCGGCGCCTTGAGCATCTCTAAAAGACCTCTCCATATTCTCAACTATATATTGTGGATATATTGTACTAAACACATTCTCAAAATCTGGTTTGAATATTGAAAATGTTGCGTATGTCTTCAAGTAATGCACACTAGCATAAATTCTACACGCGGATTTTATCAACCCTTGGATTCCTGCTTTGCCAGCGCGGGTTAATATTCTGTTGTATGGTACCTCTGTTACACAATCTGGATCTGATTGCAGTCTTTGATCTTCTGGAATTTCATTATACGTATCTGATATTTCTTTTGAGATAGAGCCAAAATCTACCAAGTCTGTATTGTGCGGCTTACACGGAGTAAACTCGGGGAACATTATGTTGACCATTCCCAGATATCCTTCGTGTTGTAAAGGTTTTATGTAGACTCCGGGGTTTGTATAAGACCCACCATAAGTGGTCGGATCAAGGTAGTAAACGCGGGCGTCATCTCCTCTTTCTAGTTGGTCCCTACTAACACCCATAATCATATCAGAATTTCTTATGGATCTTATCTCATTATCGTCGTCAAGAATGATCGCCTCTTCATATGGGGTGCCTGCTGCCGAGAGAGTTTGATCTTTTGCTACAACATATTCAGCATCTTCCTCAACCAGCGTGTCGTATTTTGCTCCATACATAAAAGCAAAATCATTCATTGCTATTTCTGTTTTAAACCTTTCAAATAGCTGGGTAACTACTTTACTGATATGTTCGTTTATAACTTGCTTAGACGGGATCACATCTAACACAGCGTTGTTGTTGATGAGATCGTAAAGAAGAGCGACTGAAGGATTGTTTTCTGATTTTGATGAATAACATTCTGCAAATGTCGGATATTGTAGGGGATCTATTTCTCCAAAAGTATTGTCAATTGCGACAAACTCATAAAGCCTCTCATACATGAGAGGATCTCCATCAGAACTTGCTTTGTCTGATTTGTAATCTTTCCACTCGTCCGGACTCATCATAGCTCTTAGATCTGCACGATACATTGCTTTTAAATTAAATATGTTATTAATATTTATTCTTGTTGTGTCAAGTGGTTCAAACGCAGTTCCTAGGTTCGATATTACTCCACCGGTTTCCATTAAATCTCCAAAATATGCGTCTATATCAAAACCGTATGCGAAACTCGTTCCCTCAAGGCTGCGGCGACCCTTGTTATTATCTCTAAATTTAAGTTTTATATCTTCGTCTGCTTTACGACCATTGCGAACAATTCTCATAGTCTCAGTGCCCAAGTTTGTTCTAAGTGACACGTTAAAGCCCATATCGGGAATTGATATTCTGTCTATATCCACTCCTCCGAATAAGCCAGTAAAACCCAAATCGCTAAAACTCTTAGTAATTGAGGTTGAGGGTTTCCATGTATTATTCAATTCAACTGTCGTATCAACTGACAGGATCTCTTGTTGCAAATATGCTGCAACTTTTTCTGGAAAATTACCTTTTTGTAGCTCGGTTGAAGCGGGGTCAGAGAAAAAGAACAGAAATTGCGAGGAGTCAGGCGCCTCTCCGTCGGTGACAAAATCGACATATCTTGGGTTTGTGGCGCTTTTTCTCCAGTGAGCCGTTAATGGTTGACCCATTGTATCAGACAACACCATGTTGAGCAGTCCCCATTCGCCAAATCCAAATGCACCACCATTGCCTATTATGTCTTCTGCATAATCTTTCTTAAGAGATTTTAAGCTACCAGCAAGACTTGTTGATGCTGCAGCTTGTTGTTGTGGTGATTCAAATGGAACCAAACCATCGTCACAACCGGGTTGCGATACCATCGGCGGCATGCCAATTGCCTCCGGATCAACAAACCCTTGCTGCATTACAGTAGCGAGACTTTCTAAATCATCTTGTAAGTCATCCTGCAAGTTGTTAAACATGGTGTCACACTGTTCCGGAGTTGCTCTACCCTCAAGCAAAGCGCAGCGCATTTCTTTAAATTTATCTAACTGATCAGGGGTTGCACATAACGTTGGGTTTGCCGGTAAATCATCATCTTCTGGCAAATCTGCCATAAAGTCTCTCATTCCTTGTTTCACATCTTCTGGCATCAATGTTCCGCAATTGGCCATAAAGTCGCCAATCGATGCTTGAGTTGGAAATGCTTCTGAAAACTGCGGGTATTCATATTGAACCAAATTATAAGCTGCCGCTCCCATCTCTGCAGACATATCACCCAGAAAAGCATTCATCATCTCGCTGCGAGTAACTGCAGAAGACAAGTCGCCAGCAAACGATACTACAGCATCCTTATCCGCTAGCGCGGCACCACCGACGCCAAGTTTTTCGAACATATCGGCGATTGTGTCGTCTATTTGACTGTCACTAGCAGAGTCTTCTCCACAAATTGCATCTTTGACAACGTCTCTAAATGTCGTGCTACCGTCTAATAATCCAGCTATGGAACCGACGAGCGATCCCAATGCTTCAAGCGCTTTACATATCGCAGAACCCAGTAGCTCACAAATTTTGATCATTATCTTAACGATAATCATAATAAGTATTTTTTGTAACACAATCTTTAAAAGTTGGAATATGATCCAAGGGAGGTCAGATAGCTTAGGGATCCATCCAAATGGATTAAAAAGCTTTGGCATCTTCATATCACGAAGAGAGCGACACCATGGTAAATCAATATCTTTAATAAAGTCTAAAAGGTTTGGCTGCAAAATCGGCGGTCTTGGGCAATCGAGCATCATGATCATCTTAGCAACCATTTGTGCGCCTGGATATTTATTGAGCATATCAGTTACTGACAATAAATCGTCAGCATATACTTCAATGAGAGCCTTAATATATGCTTCTATTATAACGTTATCGCTTAATTCATTTTCAGCATTACTTTGCACATCGAATTGTTGCGCCAATGTTCTTCTTGTTAGTTCTGAAGATCCTGTTGCTGAATCGTATCCAGGTGCTTTGGAAAAAGCGGGGCGTTTACTCTTGTTTAATGTCGTTGGATCACCTTCCGGGGACCCTGAAGTGTTTGCCGGGGTTCTCTTCCAAGGTGGAGTATACTTTAATTTTCCAGATGTTACATCTGAGGCTACTGCCATTCCGCCCTCAAGGGCGGCACCAGATGCATTTTTCAGGATGTCTTGTTCCGCGAGCTTTTTGTTTACTAATTTCTCCATTTCTGCTTGTCTTTCGGGAGGTAGACCAATAAAGAAGTCTCCAAGATTTTCTATAGACATACCTCGGAGAGCCGCAGCAATAATACTAGATAAAGAGGCTTCAAGACTAAGTCCAGAAAGAAGACATCCTATCGCTTCCATTACCAAATCGAACAAGCCGCAGATTTTTAGTCTGTCTAATCCATCAGCAAACAAATTATCTAAAATAGTATCGGCGCCGGGGATGGATATCCCACTAAATCCTGATAGAAAGTTTGCGCAAATCATCACGAAGATTTGTTCGTCGTCGTTCATCTGTTGGAACGCTTGTTCTGTAGCCATCTCCATTAGCTTTTTTGGTCGACCGAGCATTCCAGTTTCCGGATCAAAGTCGTTTGGGTCTATTACGACCCCCATTTTTATATTCTTCTTCTGGAACGAGTCAAAGGTCTTCGAACAGACGTCTTTGTTGAATTGGTAAGCCAATGCATCACCAATGCTGAAAAACTCATCTAATATTTCTTGTCCTAGGTTGAGCCCTTCGGTAGCTATCTTGTCTTGTATACAACTTGCTATAGTATCTGTTGTCTGCTCTTCGGGCCACTTTAGTGTACTATATACTTTAGGATAAGTAAACTCAGTAACCACATCAAGCCATTGGGGAGCTTCTCTTGCTTGCAGTTTTTGATCTATCCTGTTCATATTCGCAAAATACGCAACTGCAGTACGGTCCTTCCACGCTTGAGTAGAGATAAGAGGCTTTAACCTTTTCTTCTTGTAAACATAAGGCTTTCCACCACAACCAAGAGTCCAGACTCTTAGTCTTTTTAGTTCGTATTTCGCAGAAAACTTAAACTCTATCTTGGTAATTCTATCCATCCCAAAAGCTATTTTGCCCACACCAAATATATTAAGACCTTTATCGTTTAAAAATCCATCTAAAGATGTAAGCAGTTGTGCAAGAGTGCTGGTTGGGAACAAACCTGCATCGCCATAACGACTGAATTGTTTAATAGAATACAATTTGTTTGATTCTTCAAACACAATTTTACCGCGTTCTATGGCAGTATACACTCTATAAAATCTTGAGTAAAGATTAAATGCCTTTCGAACCCTAATTAAGCGAGATTGCATAAGGTCGGCTTCCATCTCAACAACGATTGGATTTCCGGGCGTTTCTTCTTCGTCTTCTTCTTCGTCTTCATCCTCTGTCTCCATGGACGGAAGATTAGCTAATATATCAAATGGTACAGAATATAATAATTTAGCGTATGACAATGGACGTGGGTCAAGGTCATATGCTTGGCTCTCAATCGATTCTTCGAGAGCACTTCGTGTTTCATCGGTGTCAGCTTTATTGAACCCGATTAGAAGACCTTCAATTGCTTCGGCTTTATATTCGGAATAAATTTCTTCTATATTTACGATGTTTTGATGACTTGTTTGTACAGAAACTTGGTACGTACAGAACTTTTCATTGAACCATGGTTCAGTAGACTCTCGGGTTCTCCAGCTTGGCGTAATAAAATTTGGATTTGGTACGCATGTAGGGCATTTTTTTCCAGGAACAACATCAATGATATCATCGCACTTGTCATTTAAACCATCACCGGTTTTATCTTGAAATTGTAAAAATTTAGATTCAGCCATTTTTAATTCATTCCTTACGTAGAGAACACGTTTGTGCTAACCACGTATTTATCTCCAAAAGGTTTAGTATAATTAACATCCCACAAAGTCTTGTTAACTCTGCTGTGGTATAAACTCGGTAAAACCCAAGCTATAGTCTGAGAGGAAGCGAATGCGCATGGTGCAGCATGCCACGGAATTGGAGTAACACTAAGCGAAGCAAATGTCGTAACATTTAATAATGCTAAATTGAATACTGAAGACCACAATTCATCTACAACTTCAGACAAATCTCGAAGAGCGTCTCTCACGTGTTCACCTTTTGCCACACCTTGTAAAATTCTGTGGGTTGGTCCAAGACCTAAAAAGCCAGATTCCTGTTTTACATTTCCAGCGATCAATTCAATTGGGGGTGCGGGCTGTATTATCTTACCTCCGCGCGCGTTCTGTTCACCGTTAAAGCCATGACCTTTAAATGCGTGGGCACGACCGGTGACTATTTTTACACCTTCGCGACCAATGACTCGTACAGCATCAGCTTTAATTCCAATACCGCTACGACCTTTGATTTTTCCAGCTTGTCCGGGGTCGATGCCAAAGTTTAAGTCGATATCCGTCAGTTGGCTTATATAGATTCTTGCAGCATCACCACTAAATGAGTTATTGACTGCCATTCCATCTTTTAGTTTTGAATTGGACGCTATTCGACCCACCACTAAATCAATTGTGTTCGCCTTTTGAGCACCTTTTCCGCCATAACCAGAAGCTAAGTGTGAGGGTCTATCTGATCCAATCACGATGCCGCAGTTTTTGGAACTGTCAGTTAGTAACACATTGTTAGCAGCTGCCACAAAGTTTACTCTCGGCTCCTCAACTACAGTGTTAAACAATCCAGAATGACTGCCAACTACATTCATTGTTTGATTCTGCTCATCGAGAGTTTGAGCAGGAGGAACTACAATTGTTTGTCTCAACGCACCCAATAAAGAGTGGTCATATAATTTTGATTTTTTTGCCATTTTTACTAACCGATTTATTAAGAACCGTCAACACTCCAGTGCCACGCTTCGTCTTGATAATTTTTAATTTTAAGAGTGCCGTTTCCGCGCAGTCCGATGCTTTTAAGCCACAAGTGTGCTTCTGAGGAGAATGAAGCTCCAAGTGAGCCTCCAAAATCTATTGCAAGCCCCACATTATGTCTAGACTTTCCTGGGCGAGCAGTCGGAGGTGTGCACTTTGGACGCGTTGGACTGCTCATGACTTCATTAAAATTTCTGTGTCCACAGTTTGCCATTCTAAGATATATTTGTGTTTCAATTGAACGATATCCGCTTGAAAAGCAGATAGGATCAACTCCATTTTCTTCAACGTATGGATCCCACCATGATTGCTGCGTTGCTAATCGGTATACTTCCCGAAGTGTCGCGACCCACGTTGGGTGACCAGTAACACTAGTTTGTTTGTTATGTTTATTCCTACCAATTTGTTCTGTACGACAATTGGCTACAGGATACTGCGCGATAAGAGCTTGTTCAGCAGCAGAGGGACTTGCACCAAAAAAATCAGCCGGGAAGCCACATTGCCCGCTTGCTAGCTTAGTATAGCCCAGCTTCGAAGGGTCATCAATCAATTGTCTAGAAACTTCATCAATTAAAGGTTGAGCTTGTGCTCGGGTAATATCTGGTATCCGGGGTCCTTCGAAATCAAAAGATGCATACGCAATTGTAAGGTCACCAAGATCTTGATCCGGATCGAAATCATCAAATCTAGAAGCTAGATTGGTACACTCGGTTGCCATAGCATTTGCTACTACAGAAGACGATGATGCATCAAAAATTTCTGTAAAGATCGCATTCTGAAGGTTAAGTTTTATATCTCCTGCTTGCAACTTCACTATTACCGTGTCTCCAATAGTTGGAATGCGGCCGGAATAGCCTGCTACTGAAGTAAAGGTAGTATGCATGTTAATAATTTTAATTGCTATGCCAGGAGAGGAGTGCATTTCTAAATTGCAAGGATTGGGAATAGAAGCATGCGGCGAGATAAACCCATTACCTATAATCCTTCCTTTGAAAGATATACCACCTTCAAGGGTATTATCGTTCCATAAATCACTGGCGCCCGTAAACACAGCGTTGGCATCTGCTGCAGATTGTGGGATTGGTTTAGTTAATACAATAACAGAAAATTCTGTTTGAGTTCCATACGCATCGTAAGCCAAGGACTCTCTAAGCGAGTTAGCCTCTAATTCGGACGCGCCTTGAGCATCTGTAAAAAGATCTGGGTCTATCGCTCTTCTATTCTGTCCCATTTAGATCTCCTTGAATTAAATCAAATAGTTCATCTTTTTCTTTTTGATTCAATTCGACCGGTCCTACTGAGGTTTTTTGTTTTAAATTAATAATTTTAACCAACTGTTCATTGGACCTTTGCATAGTTTCGATATGTTTTGCAGCGACAGGGCTAAGATACTTATTTTCTTCTGAGTTGTTGGCGATCTGATTTGCAATCTCGTTCAAAAACTCTTTTGCAACTTTTCGATCACTTCGAATATTATCTAACGCTTCAGAAATCAATGTATCTATTCTGCTGTCACTCATAACATACCACCTTCCCAGTCACCTTTAAATGAATAATACTTCTTTCGAAATTTCTTTAAAGAGTTGACGATCTGTTTTGTATTAAGACCGGTTAATTCTCTCAGATATAAATAAATAGCTTTTTTGTTAAAAATTTCGATATCTTCTTTTGATTCAAAGAGCACAACTATAGCTTTATATACTTTTAAGTCGTTTTCTTTCATTTGTGTTTCATCCCAAGATGTCATTTCTTGATAGAATGATTTCCAGAATTCTTCTTCCTCTCTTATCGTAAGATATGATTCGCTAGTAGACAGATATTCTTCCTCAAATCTTTTGGAAATATTATCATAATCAATTTCTCTTTTATTTCTTTTTTGTTGCCTCTTTACCTTATGAATAAACCAATTTTTAGTAATAACCGAGAAGTACGAGAAGGCTTTTGAGCCTTTGCTTTGATCATATTTGTCTAAGATGGTCATTAGCCAAATTTTGCACTCATCTCTTAGGGAGTCACAATTTGGTAAATTTGTAAATTTATAAGTAAAAACAATCTTATCAACCATTTGGTCAAATGCTGGTTGTATAAAACTTACGTAAAGCTCTGTTCTTTCGCGAATGCATTGTGTTTGTGAATATCTCACTATTGCATCTTCATGAACTTGAGTAAAGTAATGGTTTTTTGTTCTCTTTTTTCTACGTCTCTTGATAGTTGGCTTCTTCGGCGTCGTCGTCGTCATTATCAGCGGTTTCCTCTTCTATTAGCGAATATACATATTCGAATGTTTCTAACTGTTCATCGAACGAACGAGCATGGTCGACTAAACTTTTTAAAGTTTCATCTCCATAAAAAGTATCTGTTTCATACACAGCTTGAATATGGTTTGAAAACGATGAAATCATTCTTTGTAAATCACCTAATTCTTCTGCGACCCACAAAAGTCTAACTATTGCGGTTCTTGCATATATGAAAACACCTATGTTGAATATAGCCGAGAGCATCAATATGCTCGATAATATAATTTCAAGTCGGCTCATGGGTATCTCGCTTAGCGTTCTTTTTTTCTTGTTCTAAAATCTCTCTATTTTTCTCAATGTATTCTTTTGTCGTCTCACCGATTTTTTGAATATCAGTGTTTCTGTTCTTATAGAGAGGAGTCGTTAACAGCTTTACCATTGTACCAAACTCTTGACAATTTGTGCAGAAATCTATTTTATCATTCATTGAATGAACAATAATCATGTTTACTTCACAACTAGAACACTGGTAGTTATAGCGCGGCATCACTCAACCATGTTTAGCAAATCTTCTTTTGTGATCTCACTTTCGCTAGAAACACGTACAGTAGGGGGGTTTGTAACAGTGAGTCCTTCTTCGGTGGCCACTAATTCAAATCCTTTTAGGATTGGAACAATGTCGATTTGATTTAACAAAGATTCTTGTAACGCCATCATTACGGCGCCGAGAGCCTGATTTGATAGTTTATAAGTTTCAGTATTATTATCCATTTTTATTTCCTTTGTTGTTTGATGTGGCTCCTTCAATTTTGAGCCAATCGTGGTTTTCTCTTACTTCTAAATTCTTTTGCCAAGATGCTGACATAACTGTGGGTTCTATATCGTTGTCTTCGTAATATTTGATAAATCCGTTAATATCCTTTGGAAAACATTTTCCACCATAGCCTAGGCTACCGTCGTGTCCTGGGACGTCTGTATGTGAGTTACCTATCCGTCCGTCACTGAGGAACCCAGTCATTATTGATTGCCAGTTTAAATCTTTCATGTTTGCCATTTGATACATTTCGTTCATGAATGATACTTTAACGGAAAAGAAGCAATTGCACATATACTTTATAAATTCAGCTGACTGTGTGTCAGTCTCTATAATCTGAGTTGCTGTGAATCGATCCCGGTACAGCTCTTTAACTCTTTGAGATAACTCTTTATGCTCAGCGCCGATTACAATTCTTGAAGTATTAATAAAGTCTAAGCGTGCAGTTCTTTCCGTTAAAAACTCTGGATTAAAGACTATATTCAGAGTAGGATAACGTTCAATGTATTTTAAAGTTGTGCCGGGGACTGCTGTTGATTTAACAATAACAATATTGTTCGATTGTTGATTTACTTTCTCTATCTGGTCAAGCACTTGATCTAAAATAGATAAGTCAATCTCTCCGCCGTGACCAATGTTCATCGGTGTGGGCACGCTTACAAAAATAAACTCTGATTCATTAACCACTTCTTCAAATGTGTGAGTAGAACGCCTTTCATCAGCATCATATATTTTTACATTCGCGTGGAGCGTAAATCCAGATGCAATTGCGGAGCCGACAAAGCCATTTCCTATAATCCCAACATTCTTCATGTTTATAATTCCTTAAAGTTTAAATATTTTTGGTGCACAAAAGATGCGCTTGGGTGCCAGTCATGTTCACTAAAGAAACATGTTTTAGTGTTATGTGGGTTCCAATTTTCTTCGTATCGAATCTTGTTGTTAGGTATGGACCACACAACATGAGGTGTATTACACAAACTCGCTAAATGCATAGGACCAGATGAAGGACCAAATGCACACTTAGCATTATACAGCAAATTAAATAAAGTTTGTAACTCGATACCTCTCTTGTCGTCAGTACCTTCAATCCATCCAGATTCTGCTTCGGTACCTATACAAGCTATTTTCTTGTCTCCTAACAGGTTACTTAATTCTTTCCAGTTATCAAGACTCCAATTATCTTCTGGGCGAACTGTTTGTCTATTTCTAATGTGGAATATATAGTCATAGCTCTCATTTTGTTCTGACCCGTATATTTTATATTCTGGCTTAATGGTATGATTTCCAAAAATTACCGGCTGAGAGAAGTGCGTAAACGGCGGCAACCCTATTCTTCTGGGTACCACCAATGCAGTTTCTTTATCGAGTTTTATTCCATTATCGACTACCAATTTTTTAAAGTCTTTACCAAAGTCTACACCATGCATAAAAAAAGAATCAACAACTCCGCCAACAGGCACATGTTCATAGAAATCATCACAGAAATCATCATACAACGGCTTTGAGTTTGGTCGAGAGATTATTGTAGTGTGTTCAAACTTTCTGGATAGTGCACGGATATATCCTTGCCATGCAAAAAGCTCCCAGCCGAACTCGCCAACCCAAGGTCCCGCAATCAATTTTTTCATTTATAAAGTCTCTGGTAATCTAGTTTTGCTTGGTGAATTTTGTTTTTAGCCTCGGAAGGATCAAACACCCCTTGACCAGCATAGTGTATTATATGGGAATCAAATCTATTTGGGGAACCGTTCCATTCCTCAGAAAACATTGTCATGTGATTATAATGATAACTCAATTGTTTGACTTTGTAACCATATTTATTTATTAAATAACCAATATGAATATCATCTGTGCCCCAATCAACAAAATATTTACCGTCAATTTTTCGATAAATGTCTCGGTGCATTTTTGATGTAACAAAAACACCGGTGTTAATATAGTTATCTCTCCATCCGATATCACCATATTGTGACTGGGCATTCAACATACACTGCACTCTTTGACCTTTCCGGGAACCCACATCTTCGTAAATTGAACCAATGTGATCCTCTGGCACTTCTTCAAATAGATTAGGACAGTTAGGCGCCAGAAGCATATCTGAATCGAGGTGCAGAATTCTATCATATTCTTCGTGAAGATCGTAGTGCTTCATTATTCGATACTGATATACTCCGTTTCCGATGCCACCTACAGCTTCCTTACAGTCTACCGCTTCATCCAAGACAATAAAATCTGCTCCAACTCTTTCAGCATATCGACGAATAATCGGATGTGTTAATTCAACCCAATCTAAACAGACTGCGTCTGCTCTTGTTGTAACCAAAAGACTCACGCATCACCTTTCTTTTCCATATATACTAATGCGTTAGTGGAGTGGTAAGAGTTGAGTGTGCCGGCATCGGCCCACCTTTCTTCCAAAATAGAATAACCACAGGTCCCTTCTTCAATAAATTTGTTATTAATACTTGTGATCTCATACTCACCGCGGTCTGACATGTCGGCATGTTCAATAATATCAAATACACCATTGGTGTAGAAATAGATCCCTACACACGCCAATTTGCTTTTTGGGTGTGCTGGTTTCTCTTCTATTTCGATGATCTTATCTCCCTCAAAAACGCCAACTCCGTACCTTCTTGGATCATCTACATGTTTAAAAAATACTTTACAGTTATCTTCTGAGCTTAAAAAGTGCTCTACGTGAGGTCTTAGATCTTCTTTGAAAATGTTATCTCCCAGAATTACAACGCACGAACTATCTCCCACAAATCCCTCACATAAACGCAGGGCGCCAGCAATTCCATCAGGCTTGTCTTGTACCTTGTAAGTAAAACTACACCCGTGATCTGCTCCAGAGCCAAGGAGAGACATCATATCCCCACAGTGTTCTACTCCGGTTACAATCATAATATCTTTTATTCCTGCTTCTACAAGGCGCGCTATCGGATGATAAATCATAGGTACATCCCCAACTGGTAGCAGGTGTTTATTTGTTACTTTAGTAAGCGGGTACAGACGAGTGCCCATTCCACCAGCCAGTACTATTCCTTTAATGTTTTTCATTATACCACTCTATTGTTTTTTTCAATCCGTCTTCAAAAGTCGTTGAGGGATTCCAACCTAACTCATTAATAATTTTACTACTATCAATTGCATATCTTTGGTCATGACCCAGGCGATCTTTAACATATTCAATGCTTTCGGACGGCTTTACATTCATTATAGCACATATTTCTTCAATAACATCAATATTTTTCTTTTCACAATCGGAACCTATACAATAAGTTTCCCCAGTTCTTCCTTTTGTAAAGACATCCCATATTGCTGCACAGTGATCTTCGACGTAAATCCAGTCTCTGATATTAGTACCGCTGCCGTACAGTGGGATTTTTCTGCCGTCTAATATACAATTAATGACAGTGGGAATAAATTTTTCACTGTGTTGATTGGGTCCATAATTATTTGAGCAATTCGATATAGTTATAGGCATATCGTATGTGTGGTGGTACGCACGCACAAGCATATCAGACGATGCTTTTGATGCAGAATATGGATTCTTTGGGTTATAAGGGGTATTTTCGTCAAACTTGCCGGTTGGTCCCAGATCCCCATATACCTCATCAGTCGATACATGATGAAATCTTTGGATATCAAACTCCATGCACATCTTTAACAAATTAAAAGTACCAACAATGTTGCTTTGAATAAAAGCACTAGCATCTTTAATTGAGTTATCAACATGACTCTCGGCGGCCAAATGAATTATATGTGTAATCTTATGATTGTATATGGTTCCTCTAAGGTTTTCAATGTCGCATAAGTCAATTTTTGCGAAAGAATACTTTGGGTTATTGATAAACTCATCTGTATTCTTTAAATCTGCGGCATATGTCAGAGAATCCAAATTAACAATCTTGGAGACTTCGCTTGTTTTCTGTTCTAATATAAATTTTATGAGGTTGGAGCCGATAAAGCCACAACCTCCTGTTACAAGTATATTCATTATTTTCTAAACCCATATAGTTCATTACTATAATAACTTGTTTCAAAACCTAATGCAACTAATTTATTTGATAAACCGTCTATTAATCGCTGTAATAAACCCGGGTCACTTGGATCCTGAATATAATGAACTTCCATTGACAACTGTTTTATTTTTTCTGCTACTTCAAGAGTCATAGTCTCCACTAAATCAAATTCAGCGCCTTCAATATCTAACTTTAGGTAATCTATTTGTCCCAATTCATATAAATCAAATATCTTTTTTAAGGTAATTGTTTCAACTATTGTTTCTTTTCTTTTTTTTCCACGTTCAGCAGCAAATGGGTCGTACATCCCGTTCATATTGCCCCACTCTGGGAGGTCTTCATATTCAATAAATTTTTCGTGGGTGTTACTGCTTTCTCCCACTAAGATTTTGTTGTATATTTTTACGTCCGAAACTCCTTTAAATTCAGCAGGCATGTTTGCGCTGTTTAGTGAAGAAGCTTCGAAACCTATGATCTTAAATTTTTCTGGATTTGTGTAGCAATGCAATTCATTAATAAAATCACCTTGACATACTCCTCCATCAATTATAGTTGCATTTTCTGGCAACATTTCAAAATTAATAATGTGTCCCAGATGTTTGCCTAAATATATGAGCGACATGTTCCTGCTTTATTTTTTAACGTTATTTATATTTGTGCCAATTGGCGTTGATGTTGATTGGGCTTCTAATTCTCTCATATCCCCAAATCCACCAAATTGCGATGAATCTTCTTGTCTTTCGCATAACAACAAATCATACTTAGTCTTAAAATATGCTTGCTGGGCTTTTAATTCGATGTTCGTAAAATGTTCTGTGGACCAGAAATCATTTGAATATTCATCTGCTGTTTCCCAGTTTACGTTCTCGTGCAACTTTGGATCGTATAATTGTGTTCCGGGATACGGGCATAAAATTGTAAACCCAACCACATCTGGTCTAATCTCATCAATTAATTTTTCAGTGAGCAGTAGGTCTTCTCTTGTTTCATTAGGCATACCAAACAAGAAGAAGCCGCGTCTTTCTACTCCATATTTCTTAGCCCAAGCAAATACATTCTTGATTGTTTTAACCTGTAGACCCTTGCCAACGTCGCGGAGGATTCTATCACTACCGCTTTCACATCCAATATTTACTTGGTGACACTGGGATTCTTTAAGCCATTTAAACATCTCTTCGCTTGCAAAGCTAGCATGAATAAGGCACTCCCATTCTGTGGTGATTCCTCTCTTGATTTTTTCTTTGCAAAACTCAATAACAAAAGCAGCTGAGATATCAAAGGTTGCATCTACAAACTTAAAGTAAGTCAAGTCAAGTTCTTCGATTACTGATTCTATTTCATCACAAAGCTCGCTAACATCTCTGCTTCTGATCGGATTGTTGCGGCGGTGAAACCTGCCCGACACAATTCGTTCTGCACAAAAAGCGCAGTTAACAGGACATACCCTGTTACATTGAAAGGATGCTGTGCGCTTACCATTCATGGACTCGCACAAATCAACGGTTCTGTAATTTTTGATTATACTACGGTCTGGCCATGGCAATTCTTGCATTGGCGGCTTGGTTCCTTGTATAACAGGGTCTGTTCGACCATTTACAATTTCTAAGAACACCTCTTCACCTTCGCCAATAACAACTTGATCAACATAAGGATGTGCAGCGCACTCTTGTGGGAGTGCTGATGGATGGAAGCCACCAAATACTGTTCGTATTTCAGGATTTCTTTTCTTCATTGCCTCTGCTAATCTTAGGGCATGCGGCCATGCAGGAGAGGTGCAAGAAAACCCTACAACATCTGCGTCAATTGAGCCTTCAATAATCACTTCATCTGTATCAAAGTTTCCCTGGTAGCATTCTACCTCAAGATCTCCAACAAAATGTTTCTTCAAATACCCCGCAATGAAGCCTAAACCAATTGGTTCCCAGATATTTTCATAATATGGTTGTACTAATACTACTTTTGTTGTCATTTATCGACCCTCCTTATATACATCATATATAGATAAGTCTTGGTATTCTCGCTCTAAATCATCGTTGTGATCTGCAATGCCGAGCATTAAAACAAGACCTTTTGCAGCAATCTCCGGTAACATGTAATAATTCCAACCTAACATATCAAAGTGATCTACCATGTGATCTACCGGATTTCTACCAAAATAGCGAGCCCTCTTAAGCCACTCATACGCTTCTTTATCATCGGTTAGAATCATACCGCCCTTACCAAGCTTCAAGAACTTGTGGGGTCCACTAAACGAAATACATTGCATTTGTCCCGGTCGGTACATATCCTTAGTAAATCTTAAGGCACTGTCCCAAACTGGCAATGGAGAAAGTTGGTATTCTCCTTTTAATTTATTTCCGGCGAGAGCTGGGTGTTCTTTATCAAACTTTACGTGATTACCAGACTGTATGATAGCGCAGGGTACCGACATAAAGGTTCTTGCAGGAATAGTTAATTCTTGTCCTTGGGTTTTCAGATACTTAAGACACAAGAACATACCATTAGTTGCGTTGTCCACTGCGACGGCATATTTGGCGCCGGTGTACTCGGCTACTGTTTCTTCAAACATGTGCGTAACTTCGTATGGGTTGTGTTTCATTTGATACCTCGTAACTTCTTGTATATCATTTCAGCAACCATAAAATCAAATTCTGTATCAATATCAATTGATTCAATTTCATCTAACACTTTAAAAGTGGGGTTATCTGTCACTACGTTTCTATATTTTATCATATCTTTTTTAGAGATTATGCAGATTCCATAAGTTACTGCGTTAATATCTGGTAAATCTTGGCTGTTGGGCGACTCTGCAATGTCGTAGTTTAATGGTTTACCATCTAACCACATGTGATGTTTAATTTGAGACACTGTTACAAGATTTTCTAACTCATCATCTTGTTTAAATTTCTGAATACAGTCATGATATGTCTCTAACGATATCATTGGACACGTAACCGGGCTGTACATAAGATACTCTGCATCCATGCAGTGAGCTAGATTTTCAAAAAATTCAGAATTAGAAGCTTCGGAACTAGCGTGATACTGGTCACGAGTGTGAGTTTTTACTCCATGTTCTCTGGCAATAGAAAGCATTTTTTCACAATCGGAACTTACCACGATATCGTCTACAAGTTTGACTTGCTTAAGTTGATTAATTTTTAATTCTAATAAGTTCGTATCTGCAAATGGCTTAAGGTTTTTGTTTTTAACTCTTACTGAGCCTTTACGCACTGGGATTACTGCTGTTATTTTTCTCACTTAAGCCTCTCAAGGATCTCGCTCCAGTTGTTGGTGAATTCGATTGCTTTATCATCAATATAAAATTTTGCTCTTGGCTTCTCATGTGTGATTTCAGACACGTAATCGCGTACACCATGAAATTCCAGCCACTCATCAACCAGTTCATAGCCTGTTTTGCCGTTTACAAACGGTCTGTCCGGGCGTACCTTGGCGGAAAAAATAATAATGTTCCAGTCATCCGCCAGAGATTTTATTGCTTCCAGGGCGCCTTCTATGGGCGCCCCATAACACGTGCCATCGTGCCAGCCTTTATCAAATGTATGCACGACACCGTCAAAGTCAATAGCTAAGTTTGCCAATTGACTCTCTAGTCCGGGCGGAACCTCTTGATTGTGGGTCTCAACCTCTGACTCGATGCCAAGTTTTTCAAATCTTCTTTCTTGGGCCTTCTTAGAAATAGTAGGACACATAAACCCTGCATCATGGATTAACTGGTATGTCATCGTTAGCGACAAAATCTCTGAGGTATGATAATATTTGGCGTGCTGAATAACTTGGATGACCTTGGGGTTTATTCCCTTCTCTTTTGGCTGTGCTGCCCAAAGTGCGCTTGGGATTCCTTGGTCTGCTGCCCAATTCAGTGCGGTTGCAAGACAATCAGATGATGCTCCATTAGTTGAGCAGGATAACCCAATAGCCAAGCATTCACTTTTGTCGAGGTTTCTTGTTCTGATCTCCAACCAATTTTGAATCCAATCATTGAAGCTTGTATCTCCCTGAATCGAAGTAACAACTACTCCGCCGCCGGGAGCATATACGTTCTTATCTGTTAGTCGCGATGCATCAACTGCAGCGTGCTCAGCAATACTCATATTACCGCCGTGACCAAAAAAGAAAACGTGCTTGGCGTCATTGTAAAGTTCTTGTAGCTGTTGAAATTCATCTGTAGCTACAATCGCTCTGAATTTATTTTCCATTGATTCAATGTCTAACATTTTTTAATTTATCCTATATTATTTTGATCTGCTGTCGGGAAGATATCTAATGACACTGGGTTTATTGAGTATATTTCAACGTCTGGGTAATTCTCTTCTATCCACCCTTTTACAATTCCCCAGTATCTAGCTATCCAATAACCGGCTCCTTGATCTTTACCGATCATTATTTTTGCAAATGTGCCGTTATCATAATTACAATCATGCCCAACAAGGTATATTTTTTTTACACCGCAATATAGCATGAACTGTAGCACCTCAAAAGATATAGAAGCGACTGCCATAAGTGGTCCGATTGTTATATCTTTTTTAAACATACAGGTGTCAGGATTTCCATCGCTATCACATTCATAATATTTTGCATTTTTAATTCTACCGGGCATTTGACCAGATCGAGGTACAACTCCAATCTCTGGGATCTCTATAACTCTGTTGTCTTCCCAAATTGGATGTCTAATAAATTTTTGTATATTCGGTTTATACTCGTTGTATTCTGCATATCTATAATAAAACTTTGCTGGAACCTGTGGCATTGCATCTCCCATAAACCAATAATCTAAATTTAAATCTAGAAATATTTGATCGTTTACACCATATCTTAACACGTCCGGGGGCAGCTGTCCACTATTAAATTCAAGAATTGTTGGTCCTGAACCGAATAATACAGCGCTGGCGCCCTCGTGTTTATTGTGGTACTCGGCAAATGCGTTCCAGTTAAGCACACTCATTTTAATTTTCCAATATAAACAGGAATATTTCTTTTGTCTCCACCAAGTAATTTATTATTTGTAAGCCTCTGCCTGTTTTCAAATGTTTTATCAAACCAGTTTTCAAGTGTGGGCTGAAACGCCGGATCTTCGACTTCGTTGCCATAATCTATAACAAAACAATTTTTTACTCTCAAGTTTTCAAAAATGTCTGTATAATAATTTTGTGGAGTTTCTGATAGGCAGTGTGTTTCGATTATCATATCCCATTCTTCGTCAAAAACTTTTTTATATTCGCTAGATTTAAAAAATCTAACATTATCGCCAACATTTTGTTTGATGAGATCGAAATGTGCCTCAAGATCTAATATTGCGTAATCCACATTTTTATTTAATTGTAAAATATTTTTTGCCAAAAATCCATTACCGGCGCCAATTTCTAATATTTTACCACTAAAATCAGAATAATGTTCTGACCACAGGTTAACATATTCTTGGTCACCGGTGGAAGATATTTTTCCTACTGGTGAGCTTGAGTTAAACCATGTTGGTTTTACGTTGTTTTCTTTGCTATCATTTGGAACCATTCCAGGTGCTAATTTCCATTTTGACATACTCCTATCCCAATCCTCTTTTAATGTTGACGTATGGATTGACGAAATCGGCAACATTTAGTGCCTTGATTATCTCATCAATTCCCTCTTCAATCGTAACCTCTGTTTTAAAGCCAAGAGCTTTTATCTTATCATAACTTACGATGTAATTTCTCTTATCTGCGTCTTCACCAATTTCTTCGAAGTGAATGAATCCATTAGTTTTATCGGCTACCATGCGGCAGACATCTTCTTTACTGTAGTTCATTGAGTCATCACCAATATTATATACATTGTTGACCATCTTATCAACGTTGTTGACCGCTAGCATAAAAGCGTTGGCCATGTCTGAAACATGGATAAACGTTCTCATAAAGTGTTTCTCGTAAACAACCAAATACCCATCACGCAAACACTTGTTGGTGAAGTCATTAATGAGCAAGTCAAGTCGAAGACGAGGAGAAACACCGAATGCGGTAGCAAATCGATACGCGATAACATTACCGCGCGCCATTAGCATGTGCTCTGCTTCTGTTTTTGTTTCTCCATATAGGCTCAACGGATTAAGAGGCGATTCTTCCGTACAAATATCCGTTACCTTGCCATAGTTGCTTCCAGTCGAACCATATAAGATTATCTGTTCTGGGCTGGTAGCGTCAATTATATTCTGGGTTCCGCCGACGTTAACGTTAGTTGCTAACTCAGGGTTGTTTTTACAGGCAGGGAACCCAACAATTGCCGCTAAATGAATAATGATATCCTTATCTTTTACTGCAGCTTCTACGTCCTTCTTGATTGTAACATCTCCGTTAATGAAATGAAAATTCTTATTCCTGAAAAACGAGAGAAGTTGATTACCTCCTTGCATCAGATTATCAAACACTGTCACCTCATGCCCAGCTTCGATAAGCTTGGGTAACAGTGCGGTACCTACATACCCGGCGCCCCCGGTGACTAAAATTCTTTTCTTTACCATATTGATAACCTTCCTAATAAAATATCTTTAAACATAATCCAATCAGCTATTTTTGCTTTTACTGGATCATTGAATGCTGCTGGTTTGTTTTTTTCGAAAACATAATGTCCTGTCCAAGCAAATGGATATACGACGAATGGCGCGAACAGCAAACCGAACCATGCGTTATTAACTATTATAACACCTACATACAAAATTGTAAGCCATAAACCAATAAAATGCAATAATCTGCATTTTGGGTGGGTGTGTAATTTTAAATAATTTTGATAATACTCATGCATTTTCTTTTATAAACCTCTGGAATCTTTCTATTATCTCATCTTTGCTATACAGATAGGGACCTGTTCTTCCCCAATGAATCGAATGAGCAGTTAACATATTCTCATGTACAACTTTTTCGGGGTCTGTGCATAAATAGTCTGACTTGAATAACTTAAGTATATCATGAAAAAGTATCGGCTCTGTAGCTATGTTTAACGTTTTAAGTTTCGCGTTTTGCATTATTATTATGTCTTGCCACAGTAAGTCTAAGCAGTAATATTGAAAAGTTGAATCTTGGTGTGGTAAATAACTCTCTTCTTTGTTTAACAGATCGTAGATTGCATTCTTTCTCAATCCATCTCCAAACAAAGACGGCAACCGCACAACAGAGACATCATCAAAATGATTTTTTAAATATGTCTCCAGATAAAGACGATTTTGACCATATGCGTTATCAGCAGGGTTATCGTAAACAGCGATTGTAGAGATAAGAATTAATTTTTTAAATTTTGTTTTTTCTAAATTTTTAATCAATCTTTGAATTTGTGCAAAGTCTTCTTTTGGCTGCTTATTCGCTTTCCATTTTACGCTACTTACGCCAGCACACACTATCAACTCAAATTGTTGACCAGAAATCTCTTCAATGTTTTTAGAATTATAGTATCTGTCAAATTGCGTTTGTTCTGATAAATTTGAACCAACAAACCCAGTGTGCCCGATAAGTGCTTTCATTGATTGTCGTATTCTTTAATGTTTGTAATAATTCTGGTGACGTCGTCTTCAGTCAGATCTGAATGTAAAGGGATGAGGATGACATCTTCGTCGGCTCGCTTAAGGTTTGGCAAGTCACAAAGCCCGCCGAACATCTCATATATATCATTTCTTCGATTATTAACGTTAACTTGAATATTCCTATCCCACATGTAGTGAGCGAACTCTTCGCGGTCTTCGACATGGATAGGAAAAATCTGATAGTTGGGTGTCCAGTGATCTTGGTAGTTTAAAAGCGTAACCTTTGTTAAACCTTGCAGCTCTCTTCGGTATCTTTCTCCAATCTGCTTACGATGTTCCAAGACTCTGTCTAAATGATCCATTGCTACACTGGCGAGTGTTGCAGTGATGTCATTCATGTTTGATTTAAATCCAAGCCCATCGGGTGGGACAGGGAGAGGATCCAAAATGCTGGTCTTCTTGACCTCTCGATCAATCCCATACCAAGACTGCTTGCGAATCTTCTTATATAAAGCTTCATCAGTGGTGGTTATGACTCCGCCATCTCCACAGGTTACAATCTTAACGCACTGGAACGAGAATGTTGCCACATCTCCGAAAGATCCAATAGGTTGTCCCTTGTATTCGCATGCCATTGCGTGCGCGCTATCTTCGATAATTGGAAGACCATGACGGTCTGCTACTTCACGTAGCTCGTCCATATCAACAGGATTGCCCGCATAGTGAACGCACATGATCGCTTTTGTTTTATTTGTAATCTTCTCTTCGACGCTCTTTGGATCAATATTGAGTGTATCATATTGAATATCCGCGAACACGGGTGTGGCGCCAATCTCAAGAATTGAAGTATTAGTCGCAATAAAGGTGAATGGTGTACTGACTACTTCGTCGCCGGGGCCGACATCAAGAGCTTTGAGCGCAATTTTAAGAGCGGCGGTTCCGCTCATGCAAGCTGCAGCATATGGAGCTTTAAACCTTGCTCGAACTTTTGCTCTAAATTCTGCTTCTTTCTTACCGGTATTAAGCCACTTTGACTTAAGTGTCTTAGCTACTTCTTCACCAGCTTCGTCTGGAACGTACACACTCCAGCACCTGATGATGGACTCTTCCATTTTAAAATCATTGTCAGTTGTCATTTACTATTCTCCTTTACTTTTGTTGCTGTGACGTAATAAACTGAATTGGGTATCTTGCCACTACTGAATGTCAAATCTTCACTTTCAATCGCCCTAATTATTGCATCTCTTTCAAGATATATGACGGCGCGGATCTCATCAACCTCATCTCCGAAGAGTCCGCTGGCTTCAAAAGGCATTATAACATGGTCGTCTTCTTTTTCAAAACCAAAATCTTTAAGCATACAGTCAATAGTGTCTGGGTGATACATTCTCTGTCGATTAAATTGTATCTCTGTTTTTGCTCCGAATGGAACTGATAAGATAAGCTTTCCTCCAGGCTTTAAAACTCTATGGAACTCTTTTAAACCTTTTTGATCGCCGTAATAATCTAACTCGTCTCCATAACGACCAAGCCCAAAATGTTCTAAAGCGTGTAGACATGTTACTATATCATAACTATTGGCTTTAAACGGCAGCAATTGAGCTTCACTAAGTTTCAACTCAAAAGATGGTATAGTAGCTGCACACCATTCGCCGTTTGGTTTTAATTCTTTAAATAAACAATTTACTCTAGGCTCCACATATGTAACCTCGCAGGTATGGCTAAAGAACAAAGCCGTTTCAAGTCGGCTGGAAATATCAAGCAGTTTAGGCGGAGTTGGTACACCCAATGAGTATTCAAGAACCGCTCTTGTTGCTTGGTAATCTTGATACATATAAACGCTGTCAACGTTCAAAGTCCCAGCGCAGTCTTTAAAATAACTTCTTTCAATCTCATCTTCATCTTGTTGGAAATAATCAACAAATTTAGAGCTTTCATCTTTTTTCTGTCTAAGCAGAGCTTTAAGCTCCTCTTTTTCATCTTCGGCTGTCTTTACTGTCATTACACCAGCCCCCTATAATATTGTACTGTTTGGCTAACACCTTCTTGGTGATCATAAAAAACGTAATCTTTGAACAAATCTTCAAATTTGCCCATTCCTAAAATCTTAATTGGAGCGCCATCTTGGAAATCTGTATTGAATGTGAGCTTGCCTTGATAGCCGGTGGCTTTTGCTATGTTTTGTGCTGTTTCAGCAATTGCAAAGCCCTGCCCTTGAGCTACGTTTACTGGTTCAATAACTTTTTCAAGCTGCAGTGACTGCAGTAAAATCTTACACACATCGTCTATGTAGATCCATTCTCTGACTGGCTTACCTGTTCCCCAGATCTCAAACTCTGTGTCATTGTTCTCGATAGATTCTAACATTCTAATGATCATACCGTTTAGGGCATGCACCTTATTGGGGTCAGTACTGTCGCCTGGACCATAAATACCCGAAAACATGAGATTAATACTATTGATATTATACTGCATTTCATAACACCGAGAGATGTAATACAAAACTCTCTTGAAGTTACCGAACGAAAATACCGAGGGATGAACTGTTCCGTCAAGCCACTTTTCTTCTTCTTGGATCTGCGGGCCGTCAACATAACAACAATTAGAGAGCAGATTTACAATCGGTGTCGTTGGGCAGTTCTCTAATACAGCTTTATATAAGTTTAGGGCGATATAAGTATTATCTGATATTACATCTCCCGCGAATGCCGTTACATAATGAACACTGCCGACATTTGCTGCACAATTAAAAATAGCATCAATTCCGCGGTGTCGAAACTCCAGCAGCTTCTTGCTTAATTGTGTGTAATCTCTTAAATCGCACTGTGCTCTGGATAGTCCAATTACTTCGTGACCTTCATCGGTCAAATATTTTGTTAGGTTTTTACCGACAAAACCAGTGTGCCCTAATACGATGTATCTCATTTTGTTCTCTCCCAAATATATTTTATGTCTTCTTCATTAAAAAATCTAGCTGAAGACTGTTGTGCTATCACCAAGCCATCGGCTGTTTTTGTTGATTTCCTTTCTTTTATGGACTGTTCAAGTTCGGATATAATCTCTTTTGATATATGTGGTGTTAATTTAACAATATTGTTTTGTCCTTTTGTATAAAGCTCCAGATATGAATATAAATGTGGCTCGTTGGGATAGCTGTAGTTGTAATTTAATATAGTTGCGCCATCAAATCGTGCGCGATTATCATTCACAAGTTCAAAATCCCATGATGTCATATTGGGTCGTAGATATTTCAAAAAATATTCTTTAGACCATATTGCTGGATGCAACGACATTCGGTACTCGATATGTTGAGCAAACTCAAGCAAGTTTTTGTTATCTTCAAAAGTTTTTGTGGCACTTAAAGAAATACCGCCGCCAAGCATTGCTTTTTGTGCTTTCTTATTTATGAGTTGTTCTTCTAATTCAGCTATCTTATTGAGCGGCACTTGATTCATTAAGATGTGATCATCAAATATTAGAGCGAAGTATTCTTCTTTAACTTCTTTAAAGAATGGGATAAGGGCATTTGTCCACGTTTTGCCATAATCTTCTTGTGTACCCACACAAGCAACATTTACGTTATCTGGCAACTCTTTTAATTCTAACACATCTTCATAGCCGACGATCGTTATGTCTTGATTCGGCCAATACTTGTTGAGAAAATGCACATTAATTGGGCATAAGCTTTTCGTATACTTGTTCGAAGTTGAGAGATAAATTTTCATCAGTTGCACTCCTTACAAGGCTTTCCAAGATTAAAGCCGGTCTCTTCCCAGCCTTTGTGACAGTTGTGTCGAACACCTCTGGTAAAAGGATCCATATTGCTACCTATATCAATAAATGTTATGTCTGGAAATTCTTGGAACCAGTCCCTAACCAGCACACGCGCAGTTGGACCTAAAGAGATAGCTACCACGTCTCCAGATTGAAAGAGCGGTGGTACTTTTTTCTTTATCCCCTCGTATAGATCCCAACTATTTCTCCTAGGAAGTTTAACGGAGTTTACAATGTTTAATCCCATCTCTTTTAACGGCTCAGTGTTTTGATCATTACCACCAATCCAAATTAAACGGCGGTCTCCCATTACTTCTGGAAATGTTTCAATGAAGTGTTTCCAATTCTTGTTCGTTGTAACAACCGCCTTGGTTAAAAATTCGTAATCTTCGCCGGCAATATTTTTTGCTAGACCCGACCACAAAGGGTAGCATAAAGAACAGGGAACACCAATGTAATAATTTTCTTGTTTGTGTTCTAAAGAAGATCTCAATGCGGTTCTCAAGCTTTCGTCAACATACTGGTCACCTCTTGCAACAGTTGTGTGCGCTTGAGAGATGCCCATCATTTCGCCGTCGTTAAATCTAGCAAAACCAAATGGTATTTTATTTTTAAGATTATGATTGAACCAATCCATGTCTTCGATCATTTTAATCTCCCTTTTGTATTCTATGTGAATCTGAATCAAAATGCTGTGTCGAAAATTCAAACAACTCAGTATCCTCCAAAGCAATCATCTGATGTCTTAGACCGGTCCAAACATGAAAGTTGTCGCCGGGACCAAGTATGACTTCATTAGCTTCAGAAATATCATCTCCAGGAGAATATTTTACCAATATTTTGCCGGATTGTATATAAAAAACCTCATCTTTTAGTTCATGGTAATGCCAAGAGCAGCGTTTTCCTTTAACAAAATAAAGAAGTTTGCCGCAATATTGCTCACAGTTTACAATCCATTTTTCAAAACCCCAACCTTTGGGGACAAATTTAATCTCTTGTGTTGAAGAAGTCTTCATCTTTAATTCCTTTATCATCAATGTAAAAATCACCAGCTGGTTTTCCTAAAAATAGAGAGTGAAACTGAACACCCCAATCAAGTAACTGCTGTCTTGTTAAATCATAAAATGCACGATTTGCATATCCGATATTGTTATCGCTTCTGCCCATTCCTCTTGCTGTTTGAAAAACAATCTCATGTCCTTCTTTATACAGTTGGTTTACTTTGTCAATGCGCTCTTGTATAGGGAACGCCTCTGAATAGTCTCCCTCGGTCTTGGTGCATATCGTTCCGTCAATATCAAAAACGTAAGTCATAAGTTCCTTTAAGCATTTCATCTACATCATCTTTTGTAATAACATAAGTTCCCATATGAGAAACTGATATGCTAGCCAATTTATTAGCGCACCTAATGGCCGATGGAATACTTTTATCTCTTAGATAGGTGTATGCTAATGTCGATAAGAATACATCGCCGGCGCCGCAAACATCAAACACCTCAACAACGTTAGTTGGGAAAACCACATCTTTGTATCGTGTTCCTTTTTCTCCCAAAGTAACAATAAACTGACTGTTCTCTGGGAATACTTCAATTGATTCATATTCTTTTTCATTTATTTTGATGAATACTCCCTCAAAGCAAGATAAATCGACTTTCTTTGTATCAACAAAAATCGGAATATTTACATCTAATTCTTTATAGTATCGGATTATTTCTTTACATGCTTCCGGCGGCAAAAAACCTTTATTGTAATCACTAATAACTACAACGTCTGGTACAGTGGTTGTGTGTATTATGTTTGTATTTATAGGTTGGATGCTGTGGTGTTCACCTTCATCCCATCTTAGCAAATGTTGGTTATATTTGCTATCGATAAACCTATGTTTGTTTATTTTTTCTGTATTGGTATAGTGCAAAACGAATCCGCCAAGAGATTCCATGTTAAGGCGAACGTTCCAAGACATTCCAGGCAAAACTACACGCTTGGTTTCTTTTAATACTGGTACTGGTGCTTCAGGACTGAGTCTTTCACATTTGCCATAATGATAAATATCACTACAGCAATCACCTATCAGAACTACGTTGTATCGTTTTTGTTGTTGAATATCCATCAATTTTCTCAAAAAATTCTATTTTTTTAGCATGCTTGCCGCCTACCACATGTTTATTCTTGTAGTCGGAGCCTATCACCATAATATCTGGGGACACCATTTTTACTAAAATTTCTAATTCTTTTGCTGAGTCAAAAATCACAACTTCATCAACAAAAGAAAGACTTTCTAACATTAGTTTTCTGTCTTGTTCGCTGTTGATTGGTCGAGTTGGACCTTTAAGCTCTTTTACTCTTTTATCAGAGTCAATTCCTATTATAACCTTATCTGACTTATTTTTTAAATATTCAAACAATTTTATGTGCCCGACATGTAGAATATCAAAACAGCCGTTTGTAAATCCAACTATTTTATGCTTTTTTCCAAAATTGAACATATTTGTCAATCCCACCGTGAAGAGACGAAAACGGTCTATCGTATTTGCCAATCATATAAAGTTTATCTGTATCAGCCCGAGTAAATTTCTGATACTTGTCTACCAGATATCCAGGCATTTCTATTTCTTTTGTGTCAAAAGAATAATATTCGGACATTATTTCAGGTATTGCTGAAAATGATTCTGCTATACCAGTGCCGCAATTAAAGATTCCACTAATTTTTTTATTCTCAATGAAATGTTTATTAATAGAAACGATATCATCAATATAAATAAAGTCTCTTAAAAAGCCATGGCTTCCTTCAAAAATTCTAATCTCACCAGTCGTATCAATTTGCTTTTTAAATTGGTGTACAACCGAAGCCATGCCTCCCTTTCGGTGTTCCATTGGTCCATACACATTAAAATATCTCAATCCCACAATTTGTGGGTACCCTTCGCAACTTATAAAAGATTCAGCGTAATTATCGAATACTCTTTTTGAGTTTGCATAAACGTTTTTTGGATTCAAATAAGCTTCTTCATGAAAAGGTCCATCTCCGTAAACAGAGGCAGAGGAAGCATATATTAAACGTATATCATGTTTTAAACATGTCTGTAGTAGACTCAAGCTATAATCAAAATTATGCTTCATCATAAACTTAGGTGCATAAATTGTTGTGTCGGAGCATGCACCCTGGTGTATAATAATTTCGATTTGTTTTGCATATGAATCATTTTTTAATTTTTCTAAGAATGTAAATGGATCCATAACCGGATGTTTTGGCGAAAACTCATTTGCAAACCCATCGATGAAATCAACAAGTACTATATCTCTAACGTGCTTAAGATTTTGATATATATTCCAACCAATAAATCCGGCGGCGCCTGTTATTACTATCATTCGAACATTACCTCTTTGAATCTTAATAATGCGGCATCAATATTTTCAGATATTTTGTCGTTTAATTCATCACCGGAGAGGTGGCTATAATCTTCGCTGAAGAACCCAACAAGCTTAGGCGTAGTTAACACCTTGCAGTTTAACATTTTGGCTTCAGCGCAGACGCGCGAAAACGTTTCCAGCACTTGAGGAAAAAATATAAACTTTTCACATAAAGATAATCGTGTAATAAATTCTACATAATCCGGGGAGCTTACCATTGTGGGCACAATATCGTTATTCTTACAAAACTCCATAGCTTTCAAAGTACCCTTTACTTGGTTGCCGCTATCTAAAATTCCATACTCGTTTGACTTTCCAGAAGTATGACTAATCTGCTTAATTAATTCTAAATGTTCTTTAGACCACAAGCTGCAGCCTATACTATGAACATTGTTAATTTGCAAATTATTTTCTATAACTTCTTTACAAACTTTGCTTAATACAAAAACTTTTTTTGCTTGGTCATAAAAATCCCTATTGATAATCATGTTTCTTGGAGCAATAAAATTCTTGAAAGCTCCAGGATTTCGATTAGCAACATATTTGTGGTCATGCTCATAAATAATGTAATTCTTTTTATTCATCAGGTACTGTTTAGCTGTATCTGGTAGTCTTATAAAGTTGCTTACTACAAAGAAATCATAATCATCAAGCACACTCTCAACATTGTAAGTGTGCACCCCTGATGCTTTTACTTTTTTTTGTGACGATAAATAATTTAGGAGCACTGAATCATTTTTTTCAGCACCCCCAATTATCTCATTTTCAAAAAAGTCTTGTAGTAGAGCTACTTTCATAAAATTTCAATCTGTGACAAATTACTAGCCCACTCTGTGTCTATCTCTAATCCGAGAGCCGACACAAATTTATCATACATTTTTGATTGTTCGAATCTTTCATGAATCTCAGTTGCATACGTCTCTGCGGCTGCGACATGTCCAGCATTGTTTTGAATATCTTCATAACATTGTCTCATATTTTCTTTATAAGACTGTTCTCTTGCATTTGCCCAGCCTGACTCTTCTATTAGAACAGTTGGCCACACAACTTCTTTTGGAACTTTAGCTATGTCAAAGGCAACATTATAAAAATTCTCTCTACCGTTCTCATTGCACAAAAAGTCTAATTGTCCGGACCAACCAACACTTACGACTGGAAGTCCACTGTATGCTGCTTCAAAAATTGGCAACCCAAAACCCTCTCCATGAGGAATGGCGACAAAAGCGGACACTTTTTCGTGACTGTACAAGGAGTGCATCTCGGCATCTGACATGTCTCCATGTAGTAAATAAATTTTACACTTCCGATCTTTAGGTAGATCTGCGAGTAGACCCTTTAATTGTCCTTCGCATCCTTCTCTGTCCATTAAGCAATTTTTTGATAGATTGGTCTTCAATACCAAACCAACTTCGTCGTTGTGAAACTCGTCGACGAACCATCGAACCATGTTCTCAATATTTTTTCTTGGAGACCATTGGGCTACTGCCAAGAAATTGGTATCGTATTCAAGCTCTAAATCAATTTCTGGTAACGACTCATAAACTTTAGCAGGATAATTGACTACTTCGATGTCAGTCTCAGTTTTAAGCCATCCCTCGGGGACCGTGTGATCGCCACCCTGTTGTACGTATTTTGTAAATTCCATCACATTCTTAGAATGGTTTGAGATTACTATCACTTTATTCATTGCATTAATTGCGGCAATCCACTCACCAGAAATTAGAGTAGTCTCCATTCCAGCTGTATATCCAATATTAATGGGTGCGTAGCTTTTCCATTCATTTGGGATGGTGATTTGAAGAGATGCGTCATATGTACCGTTCTGTTGGCTGTGTGCAATCGTTTTTTCGATTAGGTGATCAATCCACATCTTTTCTTCATCGTACTCAGGTACCCATCCAGTTTGTCCCCATTTTAAGGGTTGTACATAGATGTCGAATGCGTCTTCTTGGCTGCGTAGGGCTCGGAGCGCATATCTTGATTGTTCTCCGTAACCAGAGCGGGTTAAAATAGGTCCTACGACCAGTAATTTGGTTTTCATTTTATGCCACCTCTACTAAGTGGTATCTTTGATAACCTTTCCGGGTTTCCCAAGAGCCGTGCTTTTCCATAAACTCGTCCATTAAATTCACCCATCCTTTTTCATAATTTTCAAAGCTATAATTTTCTTTGACATGCTTCATTCCAGCTTCAGACATAGCTTTGTATTTTGCCTTTGGAAGCTTTATCGCCTTTGTTAAAGATTTTTCGAAATCTGCTTGTGAAACTCGGTCTTCATAGATATAAGGCACCGCAAGCGAGCCAATAATAGATTTACTAGCCGGCTGAAGTCCCCATCCAAACCAATCCTTACCATCGGTCACTTGTTCCTGAAGACCACCAGTCATACTAACGATAATTGGAGAACCACAAGAAAGTGACTCCAATGTACCTAACCCGAACCCTTCAGCATCTGCTATATTGATCGTAAAGTCGGCCGCATTATAAAAGGCTCCAAGTTCTGCAGAAGATACTTTGTTAGTTGAAAGCATTACCTGTCCTCGGTGTAGTCCAAGGTATTCGATAAGGTGAGGTAGTGGCTGTCCGTGAGGATCTTCTGCATCTGTATGCATCAACAGACAAGCTTTATCGTGACCGACCTTATCAAGCCATTCCTTGAACCACCAAACTAAAGTTCCGGGCTGCTTCCTTCTCGCATTTCTGTTGTTCCAGAAAAATATCTTTTTATTTGCACTGCGGAGTTCATCTTCTCCATGAGAAAAAATCTGTTCTCTCAGCTTTTTAGTCCTTTCATCACTGGGTTTAAATTTATAAAAGTCTGAGGTGTTCACGGCGTGAGGAAGATAATGCGAGGAAACATTTGGTGCAACCTCTTGTAGAATTTTATGAGTAACCTTTGAAATACAAACTACCTCGTCAGTAGAGCGATAGAATCTACGATTGAATTGCGGCGCTGGAAAGTTATCCCACACATGGTAATAAATCATTGGGCAGCATGCTCGGATTTCATTTTCAATTTCCCAAAGCCAGCCGTAGAACCTCGGGTCAGTCATAAACCAAACCGCATCAGGACGCTCTTTTTGTAGAATTGAGCGTATTAGTTCATGTGTACCATACCCATCAATAGGAAAAACTCTAAACTCTTGTCCCCAAGGGTCAACAGTCTGTGGAGTATAGTCTGCATGCTTTATAGCCCCGCCTAGGCAGATGAACTCATACCGTCCAGTCTTCAACAAAGCCTCAATCATGTATTTAGTTTGTGTTCCAACGCCAGATGGGGACATCGGGTGGTCAGAAATGACCAAAATCTTCTTTTTATTCATTTATTCCTCATGGACAGTGTTCTGTCTTATAAAATTTACAACCATAACCGCCAGTGCATGACAAACGATTCTTTATGTATCTTTGATTTTTAATATTATACAACGCAGTATCCAAAAGTTTAAGAGCATTTTCAGTTTTTTTATTACCACTCGTAACTCTAAAGAATTCAACGCGGTTTTTCTTTGCTGTTCGCTTGAGTAGCGCAAAATGCGTCTCTACATCTTTTGGATCTACATTCATCTTTTGGCAAAAATAATGTTTATACAGAGTAAGCTGATATGTCACCATCGCATCCGAGCGTTTTTTTCGATCCCAGCCCCATGAACAAGTTTTCCAATCAAATATGTGGACTTTGCCATCGGGTGTTGATACTACGGCATCAATGAATCCCTTGAATTTGTATCCATCTTCTGTTTCAATATCTTCCATGAGGGGCATTTCTACCGCCATAACTTCGTACTCTTCAAAATATTCATTCAAAGCGTCCTCAATCTCGGGGATAATGTTTTTGCCTTGCCCCATCATGTCGACAACAAGCTTCTTATTTATTTGGAGGTCGTCATCAAGACCAGCAATGTTATTTTTAAGCTCTTGTACAAAAAAATCTTCATCTACATCTTCTTGAAGTAGTTTCTTTTCGCATACAGAGTGCATTGCGGTTCCAAAAGCAGTATATTCATTACCTTTGAATCCGTCGATCTTATCTACTCTAGTTAACTTGTGATACCAAGCGCAAAAACTCCAGTCTTTTAGCTCAGAATATGAAATATGTGGCATATTTACCTCTTTAATATACTATTATAACCAGTTTAGAACGCGTTGTCAAGGTCAGATTCTAAATTAAGTTCAAATATTTTTTTATATAAGGTCGGGCTCACTGATTTGAGAGCGCTACGATCGTCTGGACGCATGTAAAAATCTGTGAACCCTGTAGCAAAGTACTCTCTAAGGGAAGTAGGGGCATATGCGTTTATAAACATACCAACACATATTATATTAAGCTTATCATATCCAACGGTGTTCAGTAGGAAGTTGTCAAACTCCTCACTATATTCGACGTCTGAAAAAAATGATTTAGGGATCTTGTACCCCAAAGACGAAAGTTCGTCGCGGAGTCTAATTCTTTTTTGTAAGAATTCTTTCTTAACGGAGGAATCACTATAGATGTCAAACCCATACGCTTCTTCCGCGGCATGTGCTACTTCGTGTATTATGTCGTCGACCATATCATCAACATCGTCCTGTTGATTTGATACATGAAGTATTGCATCTTTATAAAATGCATTTATATCTCGTTCTTCAAACTCTTTAAACCAGCCTACTACTATCATTTCAATCTCAGACAAAAGATGGTGTGGTAGCTTTGATTCAACTATTGATATTACTTTTTCAATATCTATAGAATTATTCTCTAATTTATCTTTGAAGTAAACATGGATCCCAGTAGGCGTATAAAAATCAACCTGTTGATTCATTAACTCTTTTTGTCTGTTTTCTATATAAGTTTTCAGCATCGTCTAATCCTAATTGATAACCTCTGAGAAAATTCTCTTCGGCGAAGGCAAACACAAATTCTGGAAACTCTGCGGCCAAGACTTCTGAAATCATATGTACTGTGACTTCTTCATTGTCTAACTTGGTGCCGACATACTCAACTAAAAAGTTTTTAAGTTCAGACTCGGTGCCCGGTTCTACTCCAAGCGCAAGCATTGGGTTTTCGTGAGCTTCAAGCTCGGTTATTACTCTTTCTTCACTCATAATAAGTGCTCCTTTTATTTAATATAACTTAGAAATAAAAATTTGTCAATTTTTTATTATAAAACTCTTGATGCGAGGGTCGCTAATTCAGACCTTTCGCCTTTTTTAAATGTCATATGACCAGAAATATGGTGCTCTTTGAACTTTTCAACTGCATGAGCTAACCCATTTGACGTTTCGTTTACATAGACGTTGTCTATCTGCTCAACATCACCCGTGAGAATAATTTTCGTTCCTTCTCCAATACGTGTGATAATTGTTTTAATTTCGTGTTTGGTTAGGTTTTGAGCTTCATCGATTACAATAAATGCATTTGAGATTGAGCGACCGCGGATATATGTCAGGGCTTCAATTTCAATTTTTCCTTTCTCCATATACATTTCAAGCGATGTGCGATCCCCCATCAAAAACTTAAGATTGTCTTGTATCGGCATGAGCCATGGAAGCATCTTCTCTTCCATTGTACCGGGAAGGAATCCGATATCTTTACCTAACGGTTGTATTGGTCTAGAAACAATTAATCGCGAGTAATGATTGTTTTCTGTGTGCAATCCTATTGTCTGCTGCAACCCAGCAGCAATTGCTAGTAAAGTTTTTCCAGAACCAGCACGACCAACTAAAGAAATAATCTTAATGTCGGGATCCATTAGCATATCAATTGCAAACGCTTGCTCTTTGTTCCTTGCATCAATTTTCCAATCCGGGAGCTTCTTATGCACTATGGTTTTTAATGGCTCATAGTGGCTCTTGAAGCGCGCTAGGGCTGATTTCTTTTCATTGGCATTGGACACCATCATTACATATTGGTTTGGTTGTAAGCTTTGTACCGCGTCTTCTTCTCTTAGAAATATTTCTTCACCTGAATAAAACCGGTCTATAATCTCATCGTCAAACGTTTGTATAACAAACCCCGTGTATAATTCATCTGACGAGATTACAGCACGTTCTGATATATAATCTTCAGCTGCTATTCCAACAGAATCACAAATAACACGCATATTAATATCGCGGCTAACCATAATTGTTTTTCGGGTGCCAGTTGCCTGAATAGACTTAGCTGTGGCTATTATAGTATGATCTGGGAGCCTTATATCTAGATCTGCAGGAAATACAACATCTTTCAAGTTTGCAAAAGATACTACTTTAAGTATTCCTTTACCTTTTTGAATTCGAATCCCAGTTTCAAGAGAACCTTTAGCTCGAAATTCATCCAGAGTTCTGATGAACTGGCGGGCATTAGCTCCTACCGAGTCTTGGCGCTTTTTGTGTCCATCAATTTCTTCCAAAACTTTTAAAGGAATGAAGATATCGTGGTTGTTGAACTTAAAAAGGACATTAGCATCAGTTAAGCATACGCTAGTGTCCAGTACATAATTTTTCTTAGGCATTTAATCCTCTAAATATCCACACTTAAATAGTATATCATAATGATTCTTTCATAAAATCTATGTGCAACCAACAACGAGGCTCATAAAGTTCAGCACCGCCGACTGCTATTTCAGCTAAATTTTCTACTTTCTTGTGCGTGTAAAATGCGTCTGCTCCGCAGACCGTACAAACTGCTGGGCATTTTTCTATGTGTGTTGCCCATGGAAACATAGCGGTTACCTCTTCAAAGTCTCTACCGCTTGCAGATAAATCTAAAGAAGAGACAACAATAGTTTTTCCCTGTTTGAACAAGTCAATAAGAGCCCACGAAATGCCTTTAAGCATAAACGCCTCATCTACCGCAACTACATCATATTCGTGGTGATGTCTCATATAATGCATAACTTCTGTACCAGATTCTACTATCTTTGCCGGCATTGAGGCGCCGGAATGAGTACTTATACGGTTGTCTGAGTATCTATTATCTATCTTTGGCTTAAATGCGATGATTTTTCGTTTTTGGTATTTATATCTATCAAGCGCAGCAAACAATCTTGTGGTCTTTGAGCCAAACATTGGTCCAGTAAAAATAATAAATTTCGGATTCATTTTTTGTCCATAATGTGGAGCCGAGAACAGGATTCGAACCTGCGACCATCTGATTACAAATCAGAAGCTCTACCAACTGAGCTATCTCGGCGGTTCTTCTAAAGTATACTCTAAATTAGAGATTTTGTTAAGATCTATCATATTCATTCCAGCTGGCATAATACAAGAGCTTAAAAACCATAAATATACTAAAGCGCTACACAAAATCCATAGCAGTAAGTGTAACGCTATTTCACCTATGTCCATATAATAGATAGGCTGGAGGGGGAGGATTCGAACCTCCAAGGTGCACTTTCGTGAATCACCACCCGAGAAACAGTCGGGCGCGTTTGCCAATTCCGCCACCCCCCAAAAGGGGCCGGTTTTTTGTCATGAACTAAGGAACCGGAAAACCTTCGCCTACGTGACCACCGGCGACCGCGTCCCGCTTATAAAGCGAGCAGGACAGCGCTATGAATCAAATGTCAACGTTCCATTGTCAGTAGCTACCGAAACTGTCCAGCCTGACAAAAACGGTGAGGCGGACACAATATCCGTTGCCGGTACCTGTACTTCTGCTGACAGAGTACAAAAACCTCTCTTGTGATCATATTTTTCTGTTGAATGCTCAATGTATTCTTGATCATAAAAATTTTCAGTTAAATATTCAGTAAGGTAATCTTCAAAAGTAAAGCTTCCTCGCTCATAATCGTCAAGATGACCTTCGCTACGCAGGGATTCTAGAATTTCACCAGACCAACGACTTGATACTCGTAGACCGGGTGTGGCGATAAGACTGGCGAATGAACTTACTACATCAGTATCTGACAGCGCTGTTTCTACATCTGTCTCGTTATGCACGAAGACATCAGTACCTTCGCTGTATGAAAGCGTTACTAATGCACCCTCTTCAAGATTGAGGTTTTTGATTTTTTGTGTGATTGACATTTAAACTCCTTTGTTAATCCACGCAACGACGTAATATTCGCCATTGTTAATAATTATTAACACAGTTGGTGTCAAGTGTCAAGGGTAATATCTCATTTTATTCCCACAGATACTCTTTCCAAAGATCGCTTATCTGACTGGTTGTTAAGGTTCTTAAAATACTAACTTTGGGCTTTTTGGGGTTGCTTATTGGGTGCATATTCGCCTCATGAGGTGTTTTACATCCTTTTCTTTGATTGCATTTTTTGCAAGAGGCTACTAAATTTGTCCACGTATTTTTGCCGCCGCGGCTTTTAGGTAGAACATGGTCTAAAGTTAACTCTTCCGTCGGGAAACTTTTGGCACAGTATTGACAATGGTTTTTGTCTCTATAAATTACATTCACTCTGCTGCAAGATACACCAGTAAACCTAAATCTTACTATTGTCTTAAGAACAATAACTGCCGGCAGTTCAAAACTACGTGAAGGAGATGAAATTCTTTTTTCATAAGTTTCCAGGGGCATAGCTTTACCTACCAAACACATAACTAATGCTTCTATAGCATCTATCACTTCAATCGGCCGATAGGTTGAATCTAACTTTAAAGCCTTCATACTATCTATTTGCATGCATGTACCTCGCTCTATACAGTAACTATATTACTGTTAGTTGTCAAGTACTATCTACCAGAACTTTGTGGTGTGTTGCGGTTCGGCGGGAGTTCAAAGTCTCTGCCTTTTTTAGTTAACTCGGAAGAACTTTGTAGTTTTTCTTCTCCACCAACGCCCCATAATAATTCTACACCGATTTCTTCGCATACAGCTTGTTCGGGAGTATTGGCTTTTCCTCGATCACCACCATTCGCAAAGAAGGTTGGTTTTAATCTTCGAATAGCTTCACACACGGTACCATCGGAGTCGTCCACTGAGTCCACTAAGATAACACCTTTAATAGCGTTTAAGATTTCGACGCGGCGCTCCCATTCCATAAAAACAAAACCTTTTTTACGAAACAACCAATCATCTGAGTTAGCTATTATTATTACATCTCCATATTGTGCGGCATGTCTTATCATTCGAATATGTCCAGCATGCACAGGATCAAAGCCGCCTGAGACCATTACGGTTGGGTTCGTCCCATCGTTGTTTTTCTTCCACATATCTCTATGTACAGTCATTCTAAAATTCCTCCAGTTAAGTTTTTATTATATCATATTAACAAGAATTGTATAGAAATTTATGATCCCGTGTCACCTGTATCAGTTGGACCGGCGCCATATGGATCGTCCGGATCATAATGATATGCAATATCTACGTGATCATTTCCAGATGGGATAACATCAAAATATACAGTGTTATCTGATGCTTGGTAATGCCAATCCCAATTTAGGGCGCCGTTAATAAACACGCGGATAGTATCTTCGTCACTTACAACATATGTGAGTTCAATTTGTTCATATGGTTCTAATCGACTGGATGCATCTTGGACACCGGGCGCCCAATCCTCAGCGCATATATCTACTACGACACCACCAAAGTGATTCGTTGCTTCCATGTATCGGTCTCCAACATCAATCATATTTGGAGGAGTGCTACAAAGGCTGTCCGCTTGCGCGACGTTATTGATACTAGCTAAGTATGCTGATCCGCCGCGGAGAGAGTTGTACCAAACTTTAAAATCATCAATGTCTGGGAAGTGTGCATCACTTTGTTCCTCTTCGTCAGAGACAAACACGACCAATAGGGCTGCATCAGGTCTCAGCCATGTGGCACCGTAAGGATTATTGATTATATATTCATACGCTGCGTCGAACCCTTCTTCTCGACCGCCGCGTCCCATGGCGGCGTACATGTCCATAGCGTCTGCTATATCATCCCCAGGAACAAGGGGAAACTGAGCCTCTACTGAGGCTTTAGCTGGGTCGTTACTCATCATGGCTAATCGCCAACCGGAGTCTGGTAATGCCTCCAGCATAGCTTCAATTCCAGCCATAAGTTCCGGATCAAAACGGTTCATTGAGCCAGAAGTATCGATAATCCATAAGATATCCACACCATCAACGCTTTGAGGTTGATTAAAAGAATCTACCCAGATCTCACCGTATTCGGTTTCCCCAGGAACTTCTACTAAAATGTATACAGGGACTTCAACAATCTCTCCCGGTACATCTACATAAATTGTTTCTCCGTTGCCTTCACCATGGAGAACATAATCAACATTACTGGTACAACCAGCAATTATTGTAACGAACAGCATTACTGCTGCTTTTAGTAACTTGTGTGCCATCCCTATTAGTAGGTAGAGGCGGGCTCCGGAAAAAGATGATGTTCACGTACTTTTTTTTTCTTTCCGGTCTCTTCAATGTAGATATCGTAATCATAAAAGTCGTTTTTTGGGTATACCCATAAAATAAGGGCTCGATTTTGCATTTCCTTTAATAATTCAGAATCTGAGTCTGCAAATGGTTTATAAACTACCCACTCATCAACTTCATACTTCATCTTTATTTATACTCCGGTTTGTGATTTTTTAACACTTCGTATAATTTTCCTGGTGAAAGATTTGGGGTCTTATAAATACGTATCTTGTCCCATTTTATTAATCTTGCTTTAACTAAGGCATGGGCTATCCACTCAGAACAATACCAGCGATCTCTATGTTTAACGATGTAAGGAAGGACTTGTGATAAAATCATTCCTATCCAGTCATACTTGGCGCCATTGGTTTTATCAATAAAATTATAAAGTTGTTCAATCTGGTAATCTCTAACCGGCTTTCTCCAACTTAGTTCAAAACTTAGAAAATCCCAATCTTCCAAATTTTCTACTTCATAGACTGAACGACCTGCGACTTTTGCTGTCAAGAAAGGCGAGATACTTACCCACGTGACACCATTTGGCAATACTAATTCGGCATGACTATATGGGCTTTTTGTCCACCATCGAATTATCTTATTTTTCCAGTTTCCTTTGCCTTTGTAGAATGCCACGCTTATTTTCATCTTTTAAAATACCTAAATATAAAATTATCCCTTCTTAATAATATAGCATATTTCTAGTATAAACCTACAAAAAATACTATATATTTTTGGATGTACATATCACACGGAGGGCTCGGTGTGGAATTTTTATATATTACGCTAGGCGTATGTCTAAGTATTTTAGTTTATTTCGTTTACAAATTTATTGTTTTCCAAAAAAAACAAATAGTTGCCAAAGATATGCTAGAGCAGTGTATGCTTGACGAAATTCAACAAACAAGAGAAGAATATCAAAGACGACGATTATCTGAAATACGTGATTCAAGAAAGAAAACAAACGTTTTTCGTAAAATGGCTATCGACGAGATAGCAAAGCAAAAACTAGTTTATGATGAAGAGTCTGGCTGTTACGTCAGAAGGCGCCAGATTAATTAAGAATTTTTGTTTTTATAATCTTTTATCGCTGCTCGGATTGCATCTTCGGCCAAAACTGAACAGTGTATCTTCACCGGTGGTAACGATAGTTCTTTTGCTATATCTGCATTAGATATATCTTGGGCTTCCTCAATATTTAAACCCTTTACCATTGTTGTAATTAAAGAACTTGAGGCAATTGCAGATCCACACCCAAAAGTTTTGAATTTTGCATCCTCAATGACACCGTTATCATTTATTTTTAATTGAAGCCTCATGACGTCTCCACATGCTGGCGCTCCAACAGTGCCTGTTCCAACACTTGAATCATTTTTATCTAATGAACCCACATTTTGTGGATTCTCGAAATGATCAACAACTTTATCTGAATAACTCATATAATAACTAGATGGTGGAGATGGCGGGAGTCGAACCCGCGTCCAAAATAACTCTGATTGTAGTCATTCACAAGCTTATCAGTTTTTTATATCCCCTAACTGAATGGGTAGACGGTCATAATCTAAAGCTTACCGTCCTGTTGCCTTAGAAGGTTTGATTTTTTCAACTTGTCTGTTGTTTTGATTAGATTGGAAAGAAGGTTCTAATCGACCTCCCGATTAAGCCGCTAAGCGGACAGATTCGAAGTGGTTATTGTTATTAGCAATTATTGTTTTTGAACGATTAAGGTTGTATCTTACCTGCTTGCACTATTCCTCTTTATTACCTTGTCGAATCCAAATCATCCCCTTTTCTTTTTTACTATTACACCGACCGGATTAGAATTTTCTCCATCAAGCCAAATATTGACTTCTGTTTTATTCTCTTCTCGTTCAGTTTTAATAAAATAAATATTTTTCTTTGCAGCTTTTAATGCAGCTGACTCTGTCGAATGTTTGCTTATGAGATCTCCCATAATATAATGCCCATTCCATTTATATACTTTCCACATTGTTGAAATACTCCTCCAATTGATATCTTTTATAGAGACTATTAAATTCTGAATATGATACGCCTAAGAATCTTGCTGCATCTTTTTTTGACTTGGTAGTCGAAACAGCAAACTTGAGCATTGCATCTTTAATAATATAATCTGATTTCTTCCATATGTCAAGCCCATACAGACGATTATTTATATTAGCTGCTGACAATTCTAATTTTATTGCTAATAAATCTTCAATCGTAAACGTGTTGATCACCACGAGAGTTTCATCGTTAATTTTATTTTGGTCTTTGAACTTTTGTATAACACTGAGATTGACAGAAGTTGATTTTGTGTTATTATTAGACATGTGATTAATAGAAGTGATAGACACTGTGATAGACACATGTGATTAACACCGCCACCACAGATATTAATATAAACTCAAAACTAAATCTTGTCAAGTACTTTTTTTAAAAAAAATTACAATTCGATGGACATGTCGGCTTCTTCACCGCCGCCAACTGCGTCATCACCGCTATCTACCGCATCATCGTATGCCTGATTTGATGGTTCTTCCACAGAACCAGAAAGCTCATCTTCAAATTTATTGAAGTATAGTTTAAGATTAGCAATCAAATAATCATAGAACAATTCTTGATCTTCAGGATCCGAAAGAAGTTCATATGAATCAATGATTGCAGTTTCAATTTTCTTAAACGATTGGTATGCCATATTACGACCGGTTTGATCACCATCTACACCAGATCCAAATTCTTCTTTTTCATCAGGCGCATCATCTTCCTCGGCGGCTTTCTTTTCGGCATCCGTACGAATATCAATAAACTTATCATCAACACCGTCAGCATCATCGACTACATCTATATCTACTTCGTTTAACTCAGCATCATCTGGGTCAGCCGCGTTGTTAGCAATTGCTGGTGTGAGAGTTTTGACTACAGCGTTAACAATATGCGCACGAAATGATTGTCTCTGTGTTTCGTTAGTAGTAAGAGATTTGAAATCTGTCTCAAGAACAGGTACTATCTTTTTGAGTAGTTCTTCAAGAACATTGATTCCAGTTGACTTATTTGGTGTTGGGCTTACGTCTGGGGTTGAAACCTCTGATAGCATTTTTTTGAGTTCTAGCTCAGCTAATTTAACAATGCTCTTTTCGAATAAAACTTTTGTACTTGTTTTTTTCTGCTTGACAAAGCGGATTAAATCACGTATATTAGATCTAAGTGTTTTCTCTTCTTGGTTCATCTTAATATGCCTCTTTCCATAATTAGTCTCATCACCTCATCAACGGTGACTAAATTAGTGTTTTCTCTTGTAACGAGCTTACTTCGTTGTTTTTCTGCTTCGTTATCATCTTCTATTTCTTTTTTATTGCCCCAGGGTCCTCCCTTAGCACCAACTGCAGCACCGCCGGCTGCTCCCGCACCGGACATTTCTTGCATCGGCGAGGCTATTCCAAGTATAGAAAGCAAATCAAATACATTGTCTTCACCAATAAAGTCTTCTAATTCCTCAATGGCATCCTCGCTAGTTTCTGCAGCGCCCAATAATTCTCTCATGTCTGACGCGCTGTATGGAACTCCATTGGGTCTCAAAGAAGGCTTAACTGCAGTAGCAAAGGGATCCATCAATTTAACACCCTCTTTAATGTACTTTTCTGCTCCCGCCCATCGACCGGCGTCTCCACCCTTGTTGCTGGCTCCTAATATTACCTTAGTCCCCTCTTCCAAGGGACCATCACGTCCAACATATTCGTATGCTGCGGTTAATGGCGAAGCATGGTTAGAGATACCTACCTCTACATTCGGCAGGTCTTGGGTTAGAAGGTTCCATATCTTTAGAGAATCTTCAGCAGTAATTTCACGTCCGTTCGGTAATTTTCGACCTCCACGTGTCGGCCGCGAAATTAAAACAATAACTTCATCAGCCATTTCTGCATATTTCCGCACCATATCTAGGTGCCCGTTGTGAGGTGGCTTAAAAGCTCCCGGAACAACAGCAATCGTTTTGCCAAAATCAGCATCGACGACCGGATCATCATCTTCGTCTTCTTCTGTCACAGGCTTAAATTCATAGCCAATGAAGTCTTCTTCATTTTCAGTTACACTTCCACCAAATCCACCACCAAGATTTCCTAAGATGAATTCTCCGGTAATTTTAACAGGGTTTGGTCCAAATTTTTCTTCATCCCTAAGCACTACCCCCTCGTGACTCATCAAGTCGCCCATGGGGCTTGTGAGACCCCTTAAAACGTCGTTCCCGAGCATACGAGTGGCATGCATAAAGAGGGCACCGTTGATAGCACGTTCTGCGTCAGCTTGGTCGACCAAACTAACTACCGGCACGCCATCGACTGCAAGTGCTTTATACAGTTCTTTGTGAAGAGGGTGTCGTGTTACCATCTTATCTCCGACTCGAACTTTTAAAGAATCGTAATCTGGATTCTGCGCACTGGAAAGCCAATCGGCAAGCGATTTAGTAATCTCCCGGTCGTCAGATATTTTAATTGTCAATGGTTCCGATAACGTACTACTAAAATCAATATCTGTGTCTTCTGTGCGGGTAGTTGGTACGGAGCCATAAACCTTAAATCCTAATTCGGCTGCTATCGGATTCAACTTCTCTATAAGGGTTTCCATGATTTCTGGATCATAAGTAACTTCTCGACTGGGCGCTTTGATTCCATCTGGTCTCTCGGCTCCCGGTCTTACATTCCCTTTACTTGCGCCGGACTTTGCGACTTTTTCATAAAATTGGTTTAGTCCGTGAATAGCTAAAAAGTTTTCATCGTAATCAGTAACATTCGTTGTACCTGTAACGTATTCAGTATTAAGGAACATCGATGGGTTATCCCACATTCCAAGTTCTTGTAATTGTGGCTTAATTGCCGGCAGCGCTTTATTTAGGATAGCTAGAAGTGTCTTAATAGCCGGTCGCATACCGTGACCTTCAGGAAATCTTTGGTCGACTCTTGACATTGTAATTCCGCTGATGTCAATTTCTTTTGACGACCCGCGGTCAACAGCAAATTGACGTTGTCCGTCAGTCTCAACAACTTTAAACGAAACGTTAACTCCATCGATTTTAACAGCACCAGCACCTTCTGTTTCAAGATGATCTTTGGCTTTGTTAAAAAAGTCGAGAAGGTCGTTACCTGTTCTTACAGAGCCCAAATCAAAAGGATGGGCCATATGTCCGGCAGCACCGCCCATAATCTATCCCTTTGTTTTTAATGCGTACGCAATAATTTCCTTAAGGCGCACCTCGGAAAGATCAGACTTATGTTGGTCCATATCACGCTTACCAGGGAAGTCCTCTTCAACAACCTCTTCATCTTCTTCGTCTTCTTCGTCTAAACGACGTCCAGATGCATCACGCCCAGCAACTCGATCGGCACGATCGGTTTTGGACTGTTCATCAACGGTTTCATCAGCGTCATCTGCTGCATCTTCCATTGATTCACCCTTATTGCCATCTTTATCGAGATCTAAAAAGTCTGGCTTTTCGCCTTCTTCTAACTCTTCATCATCATGATCGCGCTTAGCAGGGTGCCCATCGTGACCTTCGGCAAGCGAAGCATCTGTAATTTGGATATCCTCAACCGCGACATTTTCTAAGATTGTTCCATCTTTAAGTTTCATGTCATAGTGAGTAACCTTACCAAGCTTTTCGCTCCAGTTGTGAGAGATTGCTTCAGCCATTTGAGTACCACCATTGTGGCTTACACCGCCGTGGTGAACACAATAATGGTTAGGGGCAAATGCGCCTGCCTCTTCATTAATATTTTCTTCTACGCTTTCATTAAGCTTACTGAGGTCCATTTTAAAACCCCAGTTCTCTGAAAGGAGACTTTTCAACTCTCCGTTCTTCCAATCTTTTGTTGACATGTTAGTGTCTCCTTTTTGTAAATGTTCAAAATAAATAGTATTGTTTTGCTTTAAAGTGTCTTCAAAATCACGAAGACACATGCTGCCATCGCGATTAGCTTCAATTTCCATTTGTCGTAAGTGCGGATCTTTTTGGGCATATCCTTCTCCCATTTCACCAACATCATCAAATTTGCCTTCGCAATTTTGTTTATGATGCACTAATTCATGGCCAAGAGAACGCAAAATATCTTTTGGATGACGGTTAGTCGTATACAGAGTCACGGCTTTTTCTTGTGGGTCATAGTAAGCAGTTTTTCCTAATGGGTTCGCTGCATTTTTTGAATCTTGTTTTAAAAATAGCCGCGGCGGATTCTTGAACCCTATCTTTTCTTGCGCAAACGGCATAAACTGAAGAATTAGGTTTTTTAGGACGTCATTCACTTAAAAATACCTCTTTCTGGTCGTCAGAGTACCAAATATACTCTAAATAGTTACCAAATGGGTCTTTGACGTAAACTCCTACTGTACCGTCCCGATGTTTTACAACTATTCCTTTGTCAATAGGTAAATCTTCTTTATTTTTTACTAAAATACCGATATGCGCATGGGGATAATAATTTTTATCAATTAAGGCAATATTTGTGTTTTTTATTTGTATTCTAATATACTTTTTATCTTTGTGGGTTGTTATTCCAGATAAATGTTCCAAATACCACTTTTCTGCTGCATCCAAGTCATCTACCAGAATAGCTATATGGTCAACTAGCGATTTCATCGTCTTGATCTCCTGCTTTTGATACTAAAGTTAGACTCAGTGCAAACAATTCTATTTCTTTACAAGAGTCGTCTAACGGCACTGCCGTACAAATCGAAATTAAACGATTAGATATTAATTTATTTGTAATATCGGTTATAATACCGTAGTGGGGCTCAAAGTCTTCTTTTTCACTACTCCAAATACTCCATTCAACTATATCACCTAATTGAAAATCTTCTGCAGCTAAACTACCATATGGGTTCTTGTCTTCCATCACACAGTAAATATGTTGGTTTGTTACATTAATGTGTGTTTATCTTTAAAAGTTTCACTGTACATTAGAGCTAATATAGTCACTAAAGTAAACTCGTAACCATAAACAGCGTACATTGACCACGAAAGAAATAAAAATAAAGCTGTTTTCCAAAATTTTCCAAACTTAAATAACATCAATCAAATCCTGATAGTAAAAACAAATCATCTGGCTCAACACAAACAAGATGTCCACATACAGTATACACTAAAGTTCTACCTTTGTAATCATAATTTTCTTTTAATATGTATATCTTGGTGCCACGAGAAACTTTTTGAAACATTCTACTGTTCGGATCGTAACACATTTTGTCGCTTTCGCCTAACAAAATATATGCCGGAATCAAGGGGCGCCCGGACTCCGTCTCACCAGCTATTTGATCTAAAATAATTTTTAGTAATTCGCTAGCGCCCGATGTTTTTTTCTGGGTCATATTTTAACTAGCGATCAAACAAAGCAAATTTTACCATGACTAATTGATTGAACAGATAAAAGATGGATATTGTTTGTTTCTTTAAAAATACTATCTTCTTTTTCTAGAAAAATCTTTAATTAAAATATCTCTAAGCCCCAAGCCATCGCCAAACCCATTATGCCTTGCACCACCATAAACATCGTCACAGCTTTTGTTTTAAATATTTTTAAATCTTCAACTTCCTGCAGTACTTCTCGCAACTGTGGAGGGGAAGCAACATCGTCCATTTTTTCTTTCCATACTTTAAGATCTTGAACACGATCTTCCTTAGCTTTCAATTCAGTTAGCTGTGTTTGTACCATTTGTAGTTCGCTTCGCAAACCTTCAATTCCACTCGAAAGAGTTTCAAGTTGTTGTAAAACTAACTTTGAGTAGGTTTCCCACCCGTTACCATTATTAGACATAGTGCATCCTCCGCTAATAAGTAGTAAGTTAACGGCGACTAAACATGTTCAACACAACACCATATTCAATAATGGCTCATTATTAAGTGATGTCATCCGCATACTTTACTTTTCTTGCTCTAATTTTTATATCGGGATACTGTTCTGATAATGCACTCACTGCTTCCACATTCTTTCCGGAATCATCAAAAAATAAAACGTCTGTGGCACCTGCATCAATCCTATCGGATATCCACGCTGCTTTATCTGCAGGGTCGGAACTACCTAAAAGTTCAAATGTAATCATAGATGTGTCAAGTCCAATACTCTCAAGATACTCTCTAATAGGACCTTCGGCCGCTGGATCTCTCGCCGTTAGAACGGCTATCTCCCTGCCTTCAGTGCCAGCGTTAAGAGCATTACGAATAATGTTAGTAATTTGTTTTATTTCTCTCGGATTGATAACATTATCAAATTCAGAAAAGTCATACTCGTATCCTGGGTTCATTTTATGGTTCGCATATTCGTCGGTGGTCATTTCAATTCTTTCACCGGTGTCAGTTGTAATATGAATATTGGAATCAGACTTTGCGATTGTGTCATCAAAGTCAAACACACGCAGCTTTGATTCAGTTAAATACTTTCGCCAATTTTCAAGTAGGAGTTTCATTATGAATTTCCATCAAGAGTAGAAGTTATTGCGCTAAGAGCTTCACTATCATTCATACGATGATCACTGCCAACACTAATTAGTTTAGCTCCGTACATCTTCGATAATAAACGACTATCACCATATGGTATAACATCATCCTGGCGAGAGTGTAATATCGTTGCTCCGGGCGGTATTGGGCACGTTGGGCAATATTTCTTCCAAGCCGGCGCAATAAGGACCATCTTACCGAGAGGTAGCTGCGCCGCCATGGCAACTGCACCCCCTCGTGAAGAGCCTACGACTGCATCCGGTAAGTGTTCTTCGTATGCATCTTTAGCTGCATCAACACTCCCTTGCCAATCGTCTCTTGAAAGCCGGGGCTCAATAACCTCATGCCCTGCCGCAGCAAGTGCTTTGGGTTTTGAGCCACCAGGCTTTGATTCTAATCCGTGGAGAAACAAAACTTTCATTTAGGGTTTCCGAGCATAATTTTTAATACATCTTTATTGCCAGCAATTTCTCTAGTATACCACCCGTTGATGCCTGGATATTTACCTTCGGGGTGTTCCCCTAACCAATTTATAGGCTTACCGGTTCCAAGAATTGACTGTACTTTTTCAGAATCTTCGACAGCCGGCACATTATAATATTTTAACATAATATGCGCAATAGATTTAGACATTTCTGCGTAGTGTCCCGATTGGGATAACAATTCGGCAGTTTTATTAATGTAAGCATCCTTGCCGGCTTTAGAGCCATCATGCCCAGCCACTGAGAGTTTGGTTCCTGCGGACTTACGTTTTCCCCCGCGTAAAGCGTCGGGTTCGGGGTCGTCATCAAGATCAACAGCTACCCAGACATCTTCGTCCCCAGGTAACTGTCCTGAGTTTTTATAATCATAGTTCCCGCCGATGGGTGCGTATGCAGTCTGTATCAGATCAAACAATTGATCTGAGAGATCAACATTCAATGGATCTCTTGATGCTTTGATGTCGGCTGGGTCTATCTCGGTCCACTGACCTTTGTCAGTATCCAGATCTTCCCATTTTTTTTCATTTAAATACTCTCGCCAATTTTCAAGTAAGAGTTTCATTATATGCTCCTCAAACTAAATAGCCCAAGATCGGTTATAACAAAATTCTTGGTACCGGGTCGAACCATGACGTTTCCAGAATGAATATCTTTGGGTTGCCAGTTTTGTTGATCGAGAAAATGCTTCATTGCTCGCATCAAACCTTCGGCTTCAGGAAAGTTTCTCTCAACTTTCTCTCCAGCTTTGCCGGCAGCACTAACTCTACCGTGTCCACCGTGAACAGGCACAATTTGTTTTTGAAGAATGTCTGTGTAAATCTCGCTAAGTTCTCTTTTAAAATACTTAGGCAACTGCTCATAGAATGAGGAATCTTGTTCTAAATAAGGAAGAGAAGCCTCTGCCACCAAATCAGATAACGTCTCCGCTGGTAAAAATTCCCAGTTGTGTCCGGACATTTCTGTTATCTTTTTCATCACAATGTTTGGTACTTCCTGCATAATATCTTGATAAACGTTTGGGTCACCTTGTCTCAACATAAGGTTTCCATACAAACCTTGTATGATAACTTCATAGATTGCTTCAGGATCTTTAAATAATCTAGTATATTTTTCGTGTCTTGACAAATCTGCATCATCTGAATTCAGAGCAAACAAGTCTGCTTTAACTCTATCGGGAATGTCTTCTAAGAGTTCCATAAATATAAAATAATCTTTTGTAGTCTCTTCTACATTATACACGTCTGGAAGGTATTTTGCAAATTTTTGATTCATCGAGGCTTTGTTATCCATAGCAAAGCGATAGTTTTGCGCTTCTCTGTCTGCCGTATCAGGACCTCCATAGAGTCTTTTTACAACATGCTTCATTGCATTGCGTTCACCAGTCTTTTTATTCTCGACCAAATAAACTTCTCCCATCATACCCTTACCTAATTTGCGGTCAAAGTAAAATCCAGCATCTTCGGCGCCTTGCTTAGCACGAACTTTTTTATCTACTTCTACTTGATTCCAAGATTTGCCATCCATATCCATGGTGGCTTCTTCATCTTCGTTTACAAATTTTCGCCAATTTTCAAGTAGGAGTTTCATTAAAATTGTATTCCCTCTTCTCGATACAGCGACGCTTCAATAATATTTAGAACTGTTTTAAGAACAGTTTTATCAGAAGCTAACTCTGGGCTTTCGAAAATGCCTTCATTTTCAGCATTATAAACATTCAGTTCGTCTGCTAAACCTTGGACATTTTTTATGCCCATTTTATATAAGTGAGAAGGGATATACATATTACTAGGTGTATGTGTGACAACATAGTGAGTTTTACCTTTGATTTTATTATTGCGTTTAGTGACATGAAAAGGCTCAATAGCACTTTTGTCTTCACCCAAATACCGGTGCCAATTTTCTATTAAAAGTTTCATGATATAAATCTTCTCCAGTTTCCTACAAGCTGTTCATTGACATCGTCAGTCCACGTCCCGGACATGTTTTGCGCTTGAATTTGAGCGAGAGTCTTATTAAATATAACCGTGAGATTATCTTCATCATCCATTTCACCGGTTACTAATTCTTTAAAAAGTTCTACACGTTCGGCATTATCGTCTGCGTCGACTTTAAACTGTATTTGTACAACTCTCTCTTCACCACTTCTAGTAACAGTATAATGAGAAATATCTAAATGATATTCTGTTCCAACTTCTTGTCTTGGGGCAGCTAACATATTCTGTCTTAGAAGCAGTTTAAACTCGCGAGAATCTAAAAGCCTCTCTAGTATCTGCGGAGACATTTTCCATTCCCCTGAGTCGTACTCAAAGCTCACAGAGGCATATGATTCATAGCTATCCTCATACTCTCCATCAGTTTCCACGTCCCACTCATAAGAATCTATATCTCCGTTCTCAATATCCATAGCGAGAGTCATATATTCGCCACCGACCATTTGACCTTCGCGCTTGAAGTATGTTGACAAAATTTCTTTCCACGCATCATGACGGTCATCGATTAAAGAGTCAATTTTTTGACAAGCATCCGCGAACTCCTCTACTAGAGCATAATAAGATTGCCCGCCCAACTCTGGGTGTTCTAGATTTACGCCGCATGTCCAAAAGATGGTGTCGCCTTGACGACCCACGTAAGCTCGATCAGTAAAAAAATCTCCATATATATCGTTAATCGCATCTGGAGAATATTGAACAACCCCGTCGATCGCGGTTGGTAGCCTACTCCAATCACTCACGTTCCACTCGATCACAACTTCGGCCGCACCCCTAATATACACGTCTTCTCCACCGTCATCTTCGACGTCAAAGCTAATTTTTGTAACAGCCGCACGTTGGTTCCAAGTATCAATAATCTCTTGACACTGATTTTCGTATGATGTTCTGATGTCTCCGATTAAGTCTGCGTCCAAATCATCTTCGGTTTCTGTGTTCTGCTTCATATTGCCGCTAACACGTTGTTCTATCCCTAACAATTGTCTCATTAGTGCTTCACGACCCGATGCATTGGCGGTGTCCTCGTAGGAGCCACCAAAGATCATAAATCTATCTAAATTAATCTTGCCGTTTTCTTGTGGCATGTTTGCGATGACTTCTTCTTGGTTATCACGAGACCAGTCAGTAACTCTATCGACTAAACCGGGAATATCAGCACCGTATACTCGTTTCTCAGGCATCCCAACGTCTTGTCCGTCATCCCAGCGCTCCGGTTCATCTGTGTCATAATATCTAACATGACGAATGCGCGCCCGAGAAATTGGATTGATTTCACCAACATCATAGCGCTGATCATCATAAAAGATTTCACCTTCTTGAATTTCTTGCTCTGCGCTGTCTATATTACCCGTATTTGTGGTGCTCAGAAGCTCTTCTGTTTCCACAACATACGCAACCGCCCCGTGACCCCGGGCTTCTGCTACAGCACATTTATAATAGGACTGATAGGCGTTTGTACGGCTAGACGGAGAGTGGCAAGAGGTAATTTTGTCAAAATCACTCATTCTGAGCACATCTATCGGATGTCGAGTAATAATAATGGAAAATTTGTCATTATCGATGTTATTTATCTCTTTTTTGATGAATGCAGCGTTCTTTTGCCAATACTCGCCGTATTTTGTTGCTAATTCGGTTAAATCATAGCCAGCGGGTCCTGCAACGCCCGGATTTACGATATATAAGTACATTTGATCGTTAATTCTGTTTAAATTCTCCAATTCTTTCTCATCGAGTGCAGCATTACGCATTTTCACTGTAACTTCGTGCCACTTGGCGATTGGTTGACCATTTGGACCTTTATATCCAATACCAGCCAAGTAATCATAGACTTTTTGGTACAATGCGTCCTTTTTTCTGCTTAAATCGGCTATTTTTTTGAATAATTTGCCGATTTTCATCTGAATCTTCTTAGTTTTCTTCTTTGGTTCCGGGTCACCAACCAACATACCCAGTAAATCGTCTGATGTGCGCAGATCACGCTCAGCAAAGACCATGCCCTTGTCCCAATCTACATCATACTCTTGAGATTCGAAGAATTTTGCAAACTTTCCAAGCTCTGTAGCTGGATCAAGGGTTGGAAACGGTATCACCGCGCGCATTTTGCCACCAAAAAGGTCATTTAAAGGCAGATTTGCTGGGTCGAGGTCATCTAATACATCTTCCAACACTCTCATCTCGTCTTCAGTGACTTCTCGGAGTACTTTTTCGTTAACAGGTACACAATTAGGTACATTTCTGTCACCTTTTTTCTTCATTCCCTTTTGCGTATAGCCATCCCAACATTTTTCTTGTAAAACATTAAGCAACGCGGTGGTTTTAGCTAAAATTTGTTCATCACTTAACATTTATTTTCCTAACTGCCTCTTTCATTGACTTAGAACCGCGGCATTTCCACTTCTTACGAGATAATGCATTGGCACATGGGGGGTTTTTGCACTTTTTAATCTTTGCTGACCGTGCACAGTACGCATCACCCTTAGCTGTCCCGGGTCTGATGCGGTCTCCGCCGCCTTTTGCTTGTCCTTTTTGCCCAAATGATCGACATTTGCCGTCTACACGCTTGGCAAAGCGCTTTCCTTTCGAGGGTTTACAAGGTTTTTTGGCTTTTTCTTCAAGACTTCTCCGCGGCGGTCTCTGGTAAGCAGCAGGGCTCTCTAGGCATTTTTTGTATTCTCTCATTGAGGCACCATCAGGAACTTTTTCATCACAGAGAGGGTCTGCTTCAAGACCTTGCGCTAACCAATGTGGTGGAAGTTTCTTGCCTTCGCTGAATTTATGTTTCTTTTCATCTAAAACTTGAGCTAATTCGTCCTCAATCATCATTTGTAAAGATTCTTTTTTAGAATTGCCCCAATTGGCAGCGCCAACTTTACGACATTTAACTAAAGCTCCGGATGCATATGCGCTCGGCCATACTTTATAGCGTGATTTTACCTTATTATAGCAAGCATCCTTTTTAGCAGATGACTTTTCTTCATCGAGAGTATACATATCATAATCATCTTCGTTAGGATCACCAAAATCTCTGCGTCCCACTTCATCCGACAGATCTCGATACATCTCTTCTGTGTCGTCATATGGCGTGGTCTCTCCATTTCGATGCGTTACCAAAATAACAGGCTTTCCGTCGCTAGCAATCTCAATGGAGGCTTCTACTCCAAACTTGTCTGCTAAATCTTGCACCTCATCGCGCATAAGATCTTCAGGACTCATACGTTCTTCACCAGTATCAATATCAGCAACAGCGCGACCGGGTTCATATTCGGTTTCTTCTAAACCTCTTGTTAGTTCTACTGGTCCATCTTGCTGCAACTGTTGCAGTTGGTCTTCAAGAACTTCTAATTTATCACGAAGATTCATTACTTCAGATTGTTTTGCAAAATAAGCTTTACTATTTCGAACGTCACTGAGATCTGTGTCATCATCAGCGGAGTCATCCATATTTTTCATACCTTTTTCAGCGTTGATAATTGCCTGTTCGAGCCTCGCAATCTTTTTTGTAATGCCGGCTATGTGTGTTTGCCTATCTTCTCTAACAGCAGAAAGCTCTTCTTTGATCACAATAATTAACTTTTCGTTATTTTTACCGTAAGTTTCACAAGGATCGTTCCCGCATCCACAATTCATACCTTCGTTAACTGGCTCTTCTGGTTCTTCTGTTTGGTCGAGAATTTTTTTGATTTGATCAGATTGCCCTTTGTGCATTTTAGAAGCACCAGCAAGCTCGTCAGCTATCTTTTCTAACTCCTTTTCATGCTCTTTTGTGTGCGTCTCAGTAACCACAGCTTCTATTTCTTCTTCAATTATTTGATACAAATCCATTTTATATAATTCCTCATTTTTTTTCTTAGATTTTGCTTTCTTGCCCCATGATTTACCCTTGCCACGTTCTTTACACGCGCCCGGTGTAGGTCTGCACGCAGGATATTTTTTACGTTTTTCGCCTGAACCGCGCCCACAAGCCTTGTAACCGCCACTTCCATCAGGAGAATTACAATCAACCCATCCTTTTTTAGAACCCTTGGCTCCCTTCCTACCAAACCAGTCTCTTAAAGAGGACTCTTTGCTAGATTCAGACCCGGCTTTTTTCTTTTTTTCGTCCAGTGGACCATATAAGTCATTCATTTTTAGATATTTCCAAAGCTTTCTCCAATAAATAGATCGGAATCTCACTATTGTCAATGTCTTCAGGGCATAATCTACCTACACGCTCTAGGTTTTTCTGGCATGCCATTGCATAAAGCAGTTAAAGCTAAATCTATGTTCAAGTTTTGTATTGGAGATACCCAAATCATATTCTCTTGTATTTGGAATGAAGGGCTTCTTTCTACATCAACAGCCCAGAGCACTCCAACAATTTTTCCATCGTTGTCATATATTACTGATCCACTACAACCAAACCATCCATAAGTTTGCAAAATAATTTGCCTTCCTGCTTCTGGGTGTGTTTCGAAACCTGCAACGTGTCCACGGAAGCTCAGCAAACTGTGCCAGGAAGGAAATCCTGAATATGTGATAGTCTGACCAACTTCTATTAATTCTGAACGTGGCTTCCAACGCATTGGTTTCGCATATTCAAACTCACTAGGCAAATATAACAAAGACATGTCATTTAATGGGTCTTTATAAACTAAGACTGCCATCCGGCGTTCAGTCTCTGTCGCTATCAAGTACGAAGTGCCAAGCGCCCCATCTGCCACGTGGTGCGCTGTTAGAACAAGATGCATTCCTTTGTAGTTAATTAGCCCTCCGGTACCATGACCTTGTCCGGTCAGCACTCTTACAGACGCATTGCGTACATTTTTCTCGACTACACTAAGCGAGTTGCTTATTTGTGTCGTTAGATTTTTATTCTGAGTTGTCGGTGTTGCAATTGCTGTAACTGGCAACAATAACGCTGCCACAATTAATAGTATTTTCTTCATCTCTTGTGTTCTCCTTTAAAAATTATAAATCGAGCACTCAATAAAGCAATATTAATAATTGACAAAACAGATAAACTATGTACACCATGAAATATACCAATAAGAAGTATACCAATGTTTGCAACTATTGCCGCTTGACACAGGGATGTCATTAAATTGTTCAAAAGAGCCTCCTAGATTAATTAGGGCTCCCTTTTGCAATGTGATATTATTTCCACTCCTCCTACTGGGAGTGGCACTATTTTTCTTGTTTTGAGTAGGTATACATGAACTTCCGGGAATATCTTTAATTGTACTTGGTCTGATGGCAAAATATCGTAGCTCTCAACGACTATTCCGCATGATTCTATGACCGTGTCGCCATCAAATTTAAATTGATGATTAACAATTCTTACTAAATCTCCCTTTTTGGGAATTTTTTTCAAATTGTATCTATTTTTTCTTTCATCCAATCGATAGCTTCCTCATATGAGTCAAAAATAACGGATAAACCCTCGATATACCGGCTAGTGCCAGTTTCCAACGCGGCCCATTGCCAATTCCAATTTGTGTCTTTAGAATAAATAAGACCGCCGCTAAGATTTCTTTTAGTGTTTATCTTCTTTTTCTTAATTATGGTCGCCAAGACTCTATTTTTTGCTAAGTGAAAGCGCTGTTCGTCAGTAACTTCTATACGCTCTTGGGCACCCTCGGTATTAAGAATTTTAAAATCAAATTTTTTTATTCTTTCTCCGTACTTTTCGATTAAATTTGTAATCTCAATTTGTTCGAATCGGCTAATCGCCTCTTCATATTCACCCTCATATGAAAATGTGTGTATGGGCGCCTTTGCCCTCTTGCCACTTTTAAATAATTTGTATACATTCCAATTAGAACTCATGGTTCCCTCCGTTTGCTGGATAGTGTGCTAGCATGCCAACAATAATCGATAATTTCATGCCTTCTTCCTCAATAATTGTTGACATTGGGACATTTGTAGGGTCTTCTGCATATCGATCTACGTTCTTGATCCACTTAACATGCCAAAAATACATGTCGTCATAAATCATATCAATGCGTCTTTCGCGCTCAATCAACAATGCAACAAACCCAGTAGTTTCATCAACTATCAAATCTCCTACCTTAAGTATAACACCATTCAGCGCAGAATACAAGTCATCCATCAAACTATTCTCGCTTTTTCAACTTTAAAAGTACCAGTGCGTATTAGATTTAATAAACCTTCTTCTGTATAAGGCTGATATCGACTTACCGTATCTTCTGTTGTCGGCATCGGTCCGGTCCAGAATATGTCCCAAGCCCACAGATTAATTAATTTGTTGCCGTCATCGTCTAAGAGATTTTCAAACAAGCTATAGCGCGAAACCAGCAATCCAATGTCACCAGTAGCTATATCAACGACGATGTCGCCTATTTTTAAATTAATATCCACATAAGTAAGTAGGGGATACTATCTTTGAATTGACCGCCTAATCCGTTGTGCATGGATACAAGCTAAAATATGCTCCTCAATTGACCGATCGGGTGAAAGATCGGTATTAATTACGCACACATTATTGGGCAGTATAAGAGCAGGAATTGGCGACGGCGCCGCTATAGCGCCATTTTCCGGCGGCATGGCATCGATGTAGGTCGGTTGGTTATACGACTCCAGCAACGCATCCGGTCTTGTTCGCGCCATTTTTTCGCCGCCAGTTTTTTCTTCTATAAAATTTTTCTCATTAGCCACATGCTCATCCGCAGTGATGCCCGCATTTGCAGCCCAAACGCCGCATGCAGACAGTGCAAAAAAAGTAAACATATATTTCATGGATATACTCCGCATTCAAAATCGCAATAAATAGTTCATTTATTTATTAATAACCATATAATGACCGCCATTTTCCCACCGCAACCAAACGTCTTTAGCGATCTTTGGGTACCGTACGTACATCATACCGGTTTGGTCATCGATTTGCAGAACGAGACCTAATGACCGGTCGTTTCGCCAGACGTCTTTAACCCACGATCCAACCGCGGCCGTTGTGTTGTTAGCTTGCAATTTATACCTTAATGCGATCGATGATATATGGATGGTGGAAAGAAAGGTCTTTGTACAATTTCTTGATGACCTTCTTGGCAACTTCGCCAATATCCGCCTTTGTGTCTTTAGACTTAAGAGCAGTTGCAAGCTCATCCGCAAGAATCTTTTTAAGTTCACTCTTGATACGTTTATCCAATTCCGTACCGATCATCTTCTTTATATCAGATTTATCGGTTGACGAAAGATTCTCGTTAATGAGAGTTATAACAATGTCCTTGGAAATATGCATACTGTAAATAGTCTATACTATACATTATACACCAGTTCGAGATGATTTGCAACATGATTCGACGCTAATTCGTCTTTTAACCAATATACGCTGTAGGTATGAAAAGCGGTGGTGTTGACTTTAACGACAATGCCCACACGCTTGACACGTTTTTTATCTGATGAGTATGTATACGGGAATCCGTACGGGTTGGCATTAGTGCTACCGGTATAGTACACCAAGTCACCAACAACGAAGTCTACAGGGTGACGCGCATCCTCGTTCATCGTGACCCCATAAGCGTTTTATCCGCGTTTTCTACCAGCAACAAGTGATCACCGTTGAACAATCCTGTTTTAAATTTACTAATTACCAACGGGTGGTTTGTCCATATCACCATATACTCACGATTCGCATATGTTTCCACAACGATGCCCACGTAACGTCCAAAGTCAACGCCAACCGATTTGGTTATTGAATACCGAAACTCTGGTGCAAGTGTCACTAAGTCTCCCAACTCGAAGCGGCGGCTAAGCCCACGCGTCCATCGCGGTGACTGAAATGTATCTATAGACCCACTATACGCGCCCACAGCTGCGCCTAATGGGTTTTCTGCCCTCTTACTACCCATAAAGTATATAGGCGCGTCATGGGCAATTTGCGTACCGGGCTAATCTGGAAATTTTTAGGCGGTGTTTTTTAAATCATAATCTCAGAAAATTTCTCAGCCATATCGAGAAGGTACTTAGCCAGCCATCGCTGACCGCCTATCGGCCGAGACATACATTCCGGGTAGGGGGGAGGGGGACCCCCCCGTCTTTGACAGCATTTTGACAGCAGTTAAATAAACGTCAAAACAGTGTCAGGCACAGTGATTGTCAATTACTTGTCAATACTTCCATCACATCCAGTCACACTATACTGTAACATGTATACATATAATGCTGCTGTACACATACCCCAATAGCTTACATGGAATGCGATGTCTGTCGATTTAGATATTATTTTATATGATCTCGGATACTTTTCTCGCAACCGGTTACGTATCTGTCGCATGTATTCCTCTCCCTTTAAGCCGAACGTTAACTAAGTTACTAGTATTGTTAGACATTCTATTTAATGTATCATCGGCATGCATGCAACGCGCGGCAGGCGCTGTCACATTTGTAACATGAGAATGATACAGATATTGTTTAATGATTATAATACTTTAATTAGTTTTGCCCTCGCATGCAAACCTACAAATAGTTTAACGCACCCCCGTCGCATGTGAGTGTATACACCCGAGCATAACGCAGGTTACACGGGCACTATCGTCCGCATGCTGTCGCATGTGTCGCGCATTGTGTGTGACATGTCAAAAGAATGTCAAAATAAATGTGCTTGACAGTGTGTGTGCGTATAGGTATAAAGCCCCACCGCATGTGAAGTGCAGTTATAAAACATATTATAAACACATACTAACAATAACTAACACTACAAACCACATTGATCCACCGCAATACACTTTATCTAAATGCTTTGTACAGTACTACCCACAGTGCTTATAACAGTATTAGTAACATTAACTAACTCTGGTACCCACATAGCTCTGTTCTCATACAGATAGATAATACCTGCAATGATTAATATATTATGTATAAGTCTCGACATCATTCTACTCCATCGTCGCCGATTGCTTCAACCGGACAGGCATCCATTGCTTCATAACATTCAGCAAGTTCTTCCTCGGTTTCCGGTTGTTTGTATACGAGGTCATGAGTTGCGTCATCACTCTCGCGAAAGTTGTTGGGGGCTTCATATAAACAGACGTTGCAAATAATACAGGTTGAATCAACATAAAATGATACCTTCTTGTTATTAAACTCAACAACGTCTGTGTTGTTATCATCAAACTTCTCTTTAGGATCTGCCATTGCTTATTACCTCCATATCTGATTCTCCGGCGTGGGTCTTCAATCCGCTCTTAACATTGCGAACCTCATAGACCCATTCGGATCGGTCATGCCATTTCTTTATGATGACTCCCGTGATGGGAGGCTGACCCCATTGCATTATAACTTTAACTAAATCACCCACAGTCACTAAGCACCTCAACATCAGTAGGGTGAGCATATAATCTATAGTCACTTTTAATAGACTGTATAAGAATGGTACGATTGTGATCATCTTCTTTGATCGCGATGATAAGACCGACCACGGGATCGCGGCCGTGTGTGCGCTTCACGCTTACGAGGTTACCGACTTTCATTATTTTACCTTCCTCGCCTTCATGATCTGACGTTCC
>Ga0206125_10000145_pt1 | contig 95784 bp, 92 predicted proteins | sample Helgoland_Spring_4_FD_148598 | JGI IMG/M metagenome (GOLD analysis project Ga0206125, IMG submission 148598) | Pelagic subsurface seawater microbial communities from Kabeltonne, Helgoland, North Sea - Helgoland_Spring_Bloom_20160331_1 | ecosystem: Environmental > Aquatic > Marine > Epipelagic ...
CAGAAGTGAAACGTATTAGCGGCGATGGTAGTGTGGGGTTTCCCCATGTGAGAGTAGCACATCGCCAAGCTCCTATTCGAAGAAAGGCTTACCTCAGGGTAAGCCTTTTTTTATGCTTGAAATAAAGCATGAGGTTAACAGTGGCGATGGTAGTGTGGGGGTTGGCTAGGTGAGATAGCGTATTGTTGTAATGCTATATAGGATGGGCAGTAGTAATTTATCCCGTAAGATCTTTAAGACCTATTCAAAGGTCATGAAGATCTTAGGGAAATAAATAGCATGGTCTAGTCACTAGAATAGAGTATGATTAAGAATCTCGATACCGTCTAAACAGAAAAATAAAAAACATGTTATCCACCGTCACCAAATCTCATATGGCAGTAGCGCAAAACGCCTCCGGTCGTAGTCTGAACGTGCCTATTTATACTATTACATCGGGTAAGTCTGGCCCTAATGTGTATATTCAAAGTTCTATTCATGGTTCCGAAGTGCAAGGTAATGTCGTTATCTTTCATTTAATTCAAGCGCTTAAACGGCATGGGATTAATGGAAACATTACTTTGGTACCCAACTGTAATCCTGTTGGGAGTAATATTAAGGCTGGAGAATATACATTAGGTCGCTTTGATCCTGTTAACGGCACTAATTGGAACCGGGGTTATTATTATGATGAAGAAGATGTTATTAATTTTGCAGAGCAAGTCCAACTAAGTGACACTATTGAGCAAATTAAAACACGCTTTAAAGCGCATACGCTAGCTAAAATTAAAGCTAAGTCATCACGCCCTTGGGGGCTAGGTTTGGCTCAACAATTAAATCTTAAACTTCAAGCAATGGCATCTCAAGCAGATATAGTGTTAGATCTACATAATGGGCCAGTCTCAAGTCGACATATTTATATCCCTGAGTTTTTAGCGCAACAAGCACCACTTTTTTCAATGCCACATGTGATCTTGATCCCTAATCACTTTGCAGGTGCATTAGACGAAGCAAGTTTTTGTCCTTGGTGGACATTACAAACACTATTAAATGATCGGTTTACAGGTCACTATGACTTTAATGTTGAAGCCTATACATTAGAAATGGGTAGCCAAGAGGTGATTGATTTTGTTGATGGCCATCATGATGCACAAGCTATTTTGGCCTATTTACAAGCAAAAAAGGTGATCAATACGAGCCAATATGAACCGGCTTCTATTCAACGCGTAGGTGTTTATTTGTCCGATTATAAGACGCTTTTCACCGATTTTGGCGGCATGGTTGAGTATGTTGCAAAGCCAGGAGAAATATTAAAAGAAGGTGATACGATTGCCAAAGTTCTAAATATTGATGATTTGGATAATGAACATGCGACACAAATCATCAGTGCACCGTGTGATTTAATTCCGATACTGCATTTCCCTTCCGCATCAGTGTTAAGTGGAACACAACTCTATAAATGTTTTACCAATTATTTTTCGATCACTTAACACTCAGAAGTGAGTACTTCTATCTGTGGAAACGTCCCATCGTAGTGGTTCATGTAATTAACACCACACAAATCCGTATGGTTATAACCGAAGGGAGTGACTTTGACGCCTCGACCATTACTACTCGTTAATCCGCCTGGCAAAGTTTGAGCATTTCCTCGTCCACACCAATCGTAAGGACAATTATTTGCTGAATTACCGATAAGACTGAAATTTAGTATATGACGGACTGTTCCATCCCAATTACCAATTGGATAACCTGAGTTGATAGTTATCATGTCGCCATCTATGGTAATGGTTTGTGTACCTGTGATTTTTTCGGCAAGTAATGCTTTTGCATAAACGCGGTAGGTAGCACTTTCTAGGTTATTTTTCATAGAATTCAGCTTAGTAACTAGTGCCTCATTAGAAATATCCAAAAAGCGTGGTAGGGCAGTAATTGATAAAATTCCCAAGATTGATACCACGACAATTAATTCAATCAACGTAAATCCATTTTTGTGCATGCTGCCATCTCCTGACTATTCAATATTCCTTAATCTTAACGAAGTTATCGGCAAGCAAATGCTATCAATTAAACATCTTTTTTAGCGGCACATCAACACGACTACTCCACGATACTTCATCATGTGCATGACCATCATATTTTATAATGTTTACATTATCAGGATCAGCATTGAGTTGTGCGAATGTTCGACGTAAACGGTCATGGAATGGCGGATAATTTTCATCTAACGTTTGCGTGCCATAATCAAAATACAAACGATGTGAGCCAGTAACGGGTAAATTAGCTTTCATATAATCTTCAAACGCGTTATATATTGTCCAGTCTTGCATATCATAGCCACCAGGAAAATGCGTCGACATGCAGATACACCCACCAAATACATCCGGATATTCAGCAACCGCATACCAAGATATTAGCCCCCCCATGGATGCGCCGCCAACATACGTATATTCGCGTTCACTTAGGGTGGCGTAGTTGCGGTCTATATAAGGTTTAAGCTCGCCGGTTAAAAACTCCAAATAACGGTCAGAGTAAACCGTTTCTCCAGTAGGGCTAGACTTTGCTATGAGGTCAGCTTGTAACTCCTCAGAAAGAGATTCAAACGGCTTTTGAGGCATATATTCTACGTAACGTAAGGCATCACCTGCATTGTCGATGCCGACAATAATAAATGGGATGGTTTCTTGGTTATTAATTAGCGAATGAGCAATTTCATCCAGTTGCCATTCTTGGTTATTCCACGTGATATTGCTATCAAATAACATTTGGGCATCATGCATGTATAACGTAGCAAATTTCACACCTGACTTGACAGCTTCTCTGTATCCATCAGGGATCCATACAAAGATGTTACGTTCACCAATATTGTGAGAGGGGAACCGTAATGTTGGTCGTATTTTCCCTACTGACGCTTTAGGAAATACTTGCTGCTCTTTATCGACCACTGTGTGCAGGGATTTTTTAATTTCACTGCAACCGGATACGAATAAACATGCTGAAATAATACTGATCACTAAAAATTTCATTATTGGCCTTTTACCTGTTGAATGTATAACTCAATATTTTGTTCAAGTACCGTTAATGGAACTGAACCATGTGCCAAAATAGCAGCATGAAACTCGCGCAGATCAAACTCTGCACCTAACGTATCTTCGGCTTTAGTGCGTAAGGCTTTGATTTTGATTTCACCTAATTTGTATGATAATGCTTGGCCCGGCCAAGAAATATAGCGGTCAATTTCAGTGGTCACATTGTGCTCCGACAATGCGGTGTTTTCTAACATATAATCGAGCGCTTGTTGACGTGACCAACCTAGTACGTGCATGCCTGTATCCACTACGAGACGACACGCACGCCACATTTCATAACTTAAGCGGCCAAAATCATCATAGGGCGTTTCATAAAAACCTATTTCTTTGCCTAAAAACTCACTATATAACCCCCAACCTTCGCCAAATGCAGAGATATATGTGGAACGTCGGACATTTGGTAGGTTGTCCATTTCAGCTGCTAATGAGATTTGTAAATGATGTCCAGGAACGGCTTCATGCAAGGTTAGTGCAGGTAATGCATACAAAGGACGCTTATCTAAGGCATAGGTGTTTACCCAATAATAGCCCGGCTGAGTATCGTTACGCGGAGAAACATAGCGTCCGGTAGTATATTTTGGGGCGATAGATGCTGGCACTGGCGCAACGCCGTAAGGAACTCGCGGCAACTTGTTAAATAATTGAGGTAGCATGCCATCAATTCGCTTGGACAGATACATAGCGTGCTTGAGTAATGCATCAGGGGTTTTGGCATAAAACTGTTCATCAGTGCGTAAAAACTGGATGAATTTATTAATTGAGCCACTAAAGCCCACTTTATCCAAAATACCTTGCATCTCTGAACGGATACGCGCGACTTCAGTTAAACCAATGGCATGAATTGCTTCAGCATCAAGATCCGTTGTTGTGTAATGTTTAATGCGATTTTGATAAAAATCTGCGCCGTTTGGCCATGTTTTTACTGCAATGTCGGTTTTTGCTTGAGGAATATATTCATTAACTAAAAAATCATAAAAACGCTGATACGCTTGATTTACATCGTTATGAATCACTTGCATCGCTTGGATTTTTAACTCACTTAGCGCAGCGTCATCCCGATCTAATTGTATAAAAGGCTGATAAAAAGGACTGTCTATCACATTATCGGTAATCACTGCTGCTACCGACGCTTCAAAGCCTTGCATCACGGCTTGAGGTTGCACTTGACCCACAGCCATCCCTTGGCGCATATAACTGATTTGCTGGTCAAAATACGAAGGGATATCCTCTAACGTATTTATATAACCGGTGATGCTGTCGTTGTTATCAAAATCAAATCGATAATACAGATTCAATAATGACGAGTGAAAACCATATTCAGAAGTTAACGGTACAAAATGCGCGTTGTAGCGATATTCGTCTACATAATTATGTAAACGATAAAGCTGAATGGTATGCGTGATCTGTTCTTCATGCGTTAAGCTGTTTACATCGAACGCTTGTAGCGTATCAATATATGTTTGATATTGTGCTGCATCCGCTGCTAATTTCGCAGGTGCAATATTGGGAATTTTGCTGGCTTTTTCATCGTCAGAGGAACCAGATTGTTCATATGCCCAAATTGAATCTAACAAGTCGCTGAAGTTGGCCGAAGTATTATTCGATGCACTTTTTGGTGTAGAAGGTGACGATGAATCTTTGGTCGTATTAATACATCCAGTAAGTAAAATACAAAAACTAGCAATGCATAAAAGTCTAATAAAATGAGGTAAACCTTGTCGCATGATGATCCTTTATTATTTTTTATAAAGGTTATCCCATACAACGACACGGAATTCAAATTTAATACGGTTATCGCTACTATGGGATTATAAATTAAGGCGATGTAAACCCCGAGTCTCGCCAATGGCAAACACGCCAAAATTTAGTGTTAAGGTTGACGTTTGCTGCTGAATAAGTGCTTCAGATAAACGCAAGACAGGATCTATGGGTGCTTCTGCTGTTAATGGATAGGTGCCCCAGTGCATACCGATAGCTTTTTTCGCTCGCACATCTTGATATATTTGTACTGCTTCTTCTGGATTGACGTGATAATTTTTCATAAACCAGCGCGGAGCATAAGCGCCTATTGGGATCAATGCTAAATCAAAGTGCTTAAATTGCGCACCAATGGCTTTAAATTGAACAGGGTTATAACCTGTATCACCAGCGAAAAATACTTGATAATCGCCAATGGTAATAACCCAACTGGCCCATAATGTTTCTAACCTATCGCCTAGACCTCTTGCCGACCAGTGCTGCGAAGGGGTTGCGTGGATCTGGGTATTCGTATTAGCTTGTTGCATATCCCACCAGTCCATTTCTATCACTCTTTTGGGATTAATTCCGGCATCGACAAACCATGCTTTTAGTCCTAGAGGGACGTAATATTGTGGTGTGTTACCTAATTGCATAATCGTAGCGGTATCTAAATGATCGTAATGGTTATGTGAGATTACGACAATATCAATATCCGGTAATTGACTGTAATTCATCATGTGAGGGATATAGCGCTTGGGACCGGTAAAACTAAAGGGTGACGCGTAATCACTAAAAATAGGATCGGTTAATACCGTCACACCTTGATGTTGCAATAAAAACATAGAGTGACCTAACCAGGTAACTTGTCCTGCGGTGCTGGGATTGTGTAGGCGTTCAATATTGACAATTTGAGTCGGTACTTGCGCAGCTAGAGCTTGATGATCAGCCCACTGTTCAGGACCAAACAGACGTATGTTAACAAAACTAAAAAAATTTTTATCACCATCATCGATGTATAAATTTTTGAATCCTTCAGGGGTGTGATGCGCCGGAGTTTCTAATGACTTTATACTGGGAAGCTCCGCCGTTGAGGAGTAGCATCCGGTACTGACTAATGCGGTGCTAAATACAGCAATTAACATGACGAAAGTTTTTAAATACATGGCTTGGCGTTCCAATAAATCAATTTACATCTTGTTATACGTCGGTTTTGTGTAAAAGAATCATTTAGAAACATTTGTATACTTGTCTATCACAGGTAAAAAATGGCAAAATTGCCAAAAATTAAAATACAGGACATCTAATGACACGAAGATTACATATTGCAGCATTGGGTATGATGGGCGCTTTATTACTTACTGCTTGTCAATCAACTCAAACTGATAGCAATGGCGAGACCAATGCCAACAACCCTTTACCGGGACAAGCATTAGTGAATACCAATCAAATCAAAGCACACTTGGGTTATTTAGCAAGTGACGCACTTGAAGGGCGTTTGCCGGGGTCAACCGGACATGAAGCGGCTTCTGCTTATATTGCCGCAGAATTTGCTAAATATGGTCTTAAACCTGCCGGTGATAATGGCACATATATGCAGCGCATTACGTTCCGTAACGCTAGTTTGGTACAAGAATCACCAACGATGTCGATTTTCTATGGCGATACCAACATTGAGCTGCAATACCCGAAAGATTTTTTGACGGGTAAATCCATGCTAGAAACAAAATCAGATGTAACGGCTGATATGGTTTTTGTTGGCTATGGTGTTGTTTCTGAAGAATACGGCATTGATGATTATGCTGGATTGGATGTTGAAGGCAAAATTGTGGTCAGTGTACCGGGTCGTCATACGACACTTCCAAATGAAGAAGGGGCGCATATTTCTTCTGGTGCCGAGCGTCAGCGATATGCTGTTGAGCGTGGTGCGGTTGGTATGATCACCGTACAGACTCCAAAATCGGAAGAGAACCGTCCTTATTCTCGTTCGCTTAACTACATTCATGCTGTATCGATGGATTGGTTAGATGATAAAGGCACAGCTTCTAAAGCTTCTCCTCAACTGAAAGGTTCGGCTCTATTAAACATCGAAACTTCTAAGCTGTTGTTTGCCAATGCACCGATGACATTGGAACAAGTGTGGGCAAGCATGAAAGATGGCAGTTCGCCTAAAGGCTTTGATCTGAATGCGGCGGTTCGTTTAAGTAAAGAGACCGAACATAAAGATATTACTAGCCCTAACGTGGTCGGAATAATAAAGGGGTCAGATCCGATTTTACAGAATGAGTATATTTTATATAGTGCGCACTCTGATCACTTAGGTATCTCTAAATCCGTTGAAAAAGACCGTATTAATAACGGTGCAATGGACAACGCAGGTGGCACAGCCATCATGCTAGAAACTGCGCGGATGTTTGCTAGTCTTGCTGAAAAGCCCAAGCGTTCTATTTTGTTTGTTGCAGTGACAGCGGAAGAAAAAGGCTTACTCGGTTCGGATTATTATGCCCAGCAACCTACCGTACCTTTAGCGCAAATTGTCGCTAATGTAAATTTGGACATGCCAATTTTGACGTTTGATTTTGCTGATGTGATTGCCTTTGGCGCGGAGCATAGCACGATGAAGCAATATGTGGGTCAGGCCACCGCAAAACATGGCATTGCGTTGAGCGATGATCCGTGGCCAGAAATGAACTTGTTTACTCGCTCTGATCATTACAGTTTTGTAAAACAAGGGATCCCATCGATTTTCTTAGTCACGGGGATCACTTCTAATGATCCTAAAGATGATGCTGAAAACATGTTGATGAATTTCTTGAAAACCCATTATCACAGCCCAAGTGACGACTTGTTCCAACCATTTAATTGGACTGCGGCGTTTAACTTTACGCAAGTGAATTTCTCGATTGGCTATGAAATGGCAAATGCCGCTGAACGTCCAATGTGGAATGCGGATAGCTTCTTTGGCCAAACCTTCGGTAAGTCTTATAATCTTGTAAAGTCAGTTACTGAATGATCTGACAAAATAGTGAGATCCAACACGTAAAAACGCCCAGTCACAGGGCGTTTTTTTTGTGGTTTTGATTGATACTTGTTTGCAATGAATCATGTTTTTGTTGGAATAATAAAACTACGGTTTATGCAAAATACAATGCCTTAATTCCCGCCCACTGCTCCGTAAATAACTCCGTCGGTTTACGACTAAATTCACTGCGAATGAAATTACTGATACGCCCATCGGCATAACACACTAATAAACTGGCCAATACGGCTTCATCAACGGGCAAGGTTTTACCATCACGGACTTTGCGTTCACGTAAGACTTGTTTTAGTTGAGTTTCTAGACGTTCGAAGATCTTAGCCACACGACCGCGTAATTTATCCCGCTCACCGGTTAACGCATCACCATGTAAAATACGTGCAATACCAGGATTTTTCTCTGCAAAACCAAGTACTAAATGAATAATCAGTTGGCAGCGATTGGCGGTATCTTTTTCTTCATTAATGATCTTGTTTATTCGAGTAAATAACGTTTCTTCAACAAAATCAATCAAGCCTTCAAACATTTTCGCCTTACTAGGGAAGTGACGATATAACGCGGCTTCTGATACGCCGACTTGTTCTGCTAATTTAGCCGTCGTAATACGCTGACCATTATGACTTTCAAGCATACTGGCTAAAGTTTGTAAAATTTGTGCGCGGCGGTTAATTTTTTTGGGAGTAGCCATGTGTTAATCCTTTAAATCTCATTCAGTAGGTTGGTCAGTGATTACTTACTTGATTCGCTAATATTGTAAGGAGTTGCGTTGCTAATGCAAGTTTATCTTGCTTAGGTAATACCATTTGCGCATCAGCAGTAAATACGGTTAACGCATTATCGTTTTGGTTAAAGCCAATATCGGGTTGCGACACATCATTGGCTGCGATCATATTGAGTTTTTTACGCGTTAATTTACCGCGGGCATAGCGTTCTACATCATGCGTTTCAGCCGCAAAGCCTAAAGTGAAAGGAGGCCTCGGTAGCGCAGCTACATCGGCTAAAATATCCGGGTTTTTGACTAGCGTAAGCGTCATTTCATCATTGTCTTTTTTGATTTTTTGACTGGCAACATCGGCGACGCGATAATCTGCGACTGCTGCACAGGCGATAAAAATATCACACGATTGTTGTACCGCATGCATCACCGCTGCATGCATATCGACGGCACTTTGCACTTGTATTACCTTACAGCCCATTGGTGCTGGAATATCAACGGGTCCCGACACAAGTGTAACTTCAGCTCCCATGGCTAATGCCTGAACCGCTAAACAGTAACCCATTTTGCCACTACTATGATTGGAAATATAACGCACAGGATCAATCGGCTCTCGCGTGGGTCCTGCCGTAATTAAGATATGCTTACCAGCGAGTAATCCGGGAGTGTCCTGTAAACCTTCGGGAGGTTCGTTAGTCGCAGTAGAGGCGGTCTTCTCGTTACCACTAAGCGCTTTGAGTGCCGCAACGGCTTCATCTAACATCTGCGCAATGTCAACCGTTTCGAGCATTCTGCCATACCCGATATCACCACACGCTTGTTCGCCAGAAGCTGGCCCAAAACAAGTGATCCCACGTTCAGTAATTGTTTTAAGGTTTGCTTGAGTTGCCGCAGCTGCCCACATTTGTTGATTCATCGCAGGGGCAATAAAGATGGGTGCAGGCGTAGCAAGTACCAACGTCGTTAATAAATCATCTGCCATCCCGTGTGCAAGTTTAGCTAAGCAATGCGCGGTTGCAGGAGCAATTAATAGAACATCAGCCCAGCGGGCTAGCTCGATATGACCCATGCCAGCTTCGGCTTCTGGATCAAGCAAATGCTGATGCACGATATTACCGCTCACGGCTTGAAGGGATAACGGGGTAACAAATGCCGCAGATGATGGTGATAACACCACACGCACATTTGCCCCTAGGCCAGTTAATTTTCTCACCAAGTCAGGTGCTTTATAGGCAGCTATCCCACCGGTAACACCTAGTAACACATTGACGCTCTGTAATGCCATAATTTTCTGCTTCACTTACGTATGACCGAAACTCAACATCGTTCGGTAATGACTGAATATTTTCCATTATGTGGATAAAAATACGATTTGCCAACATTTTTTTAATTAGGGAGTACTAACATGGAAAGACAGGTAGCTAGTGACTGTAGGGTCGCAAACAGAGAACATTTCCCAGTTTTAGCGCGTGGACATATTAGTCAGTGGAGCGACAGCCAATTATTGGGATTTATCCTGCAACAACGGCACTCGCCACAAAGTAGCTTGCACATGGCGAACCAGCTATTGCAAGAACTCGGTTCCTTGCATGGAGTCTTGAACGCCAGTCAAAACGTACTATGCTCAGTGCCCGGTGTTGGGCCTAAAAAGTATATTCGCTGCCAAGCTATTGTTGAGTTGCATAAACGCACTAGCGTGCAGCATGTTGAGCGTATGATGAAGCTGGACTCGGTAGATGAGAGCAAAGCATTTTTTATTAGCCAGTTACAATATTATCAGCATGAATGTTTTGCGGTGGTATTGCTCAATAGCCAGCATGAGTTTTTGCATTATCGTGAATTATTTACAGGCACAATAAATTCTGCATCGGTGTACCCACGGGAGATCGTTAAATACGTGGTGGATTATAACGCTGCCAACGTATTGATTGGACATAATCATCCTAGCGGATCACCAGAACCGAGTCAGGCTGATATAGCGATGACCCAAAAAATAGTGGAAGCACTTGGGTTAATCGATGTGCAAGTATTGGATCATATTGTAGTTGGAGTAGGAAATGCAGTATCATTAGCGCAAAGAGGCTGTTTGTAGTGAATTATGAAATTATCCGTTATTTTTTCCACGTATAACTCTCCGGATTGGATGGAAAAAACCTTGTGGGGTTTGCATTATCAAACTTACCAAGACTTTGAAATTGTCATCGCTGATGATGGGTCTGATGCTGAAACTAAAGCGCGCATTGAGCAGTTTGAACGTGATTCAGGGCGCAAGCTCACTCATGTGTGGCAAGAAGACGATGGTTTTCAAAAAACACGGATATTAAATAAAGCGCTTTTAGCCACAACTGGCGAGTACATTGTCTTTACGGACGGTGATTGTGTCTGTCGCAAAGACTTTTTACAAGTGCATGTTGATAATGCGCAACCGGGTTATTTTTTATCTGGCGGCTACTTTAAATTGCCGATGGCAGCGTCAAAAGCAATTACACGAGAGCATATTGCCTCGGGTTTAGCATTTGATGTTGATTTTTTAGTTGACCATGGCCTCAAACCGAATTATAAAACGCTGAAATTAACAGCCACGGCGACTAAGGCTAAATGGTTAAATCGAATTACACCGACATCACCGACGTGGAATGGACATAATGCATCAACATTTCGTGACTTAATTTTCGCGACGAATGGGTTTGATGAGCGAATGCAATATGGTGGTGAAGATCGTGAGATGGGCGAGCGCTTGTTTAACATGGGGATCAAATCCAAGCAAATTCGCTATTCTGCTATTTGCATTCATTTAGACCACGCCCGGGGCTACGTAAAGCCAGAAATGATCTCTAAAAACAAGGCGATACGAAAATATACTAAAGAAAATAAGGTGTTGCGCACGCCTTTCGGGATTGAAAAAGATTAAGTAATTCTACGAAATAGTTTGCTTTTGAATATTAAATGCTGTATAAAATGCGCCCTCTTATTCGGAACTGTGTGTCTCTAATCCAGCAGCTGTTTCGATAATTATTAAAGTTGTTCTGGAGACAAATACTATGGCTAAAGTATGTCAAGTAACAGGCAAGCGTCCTGCAGTTGGTAATAACCGCTCACACGCTCGTAACGCGACTCGTCGTCGTTTTTTACCAAATTTACAAACTCACCGTTTTTGGGTTGAGTCTGAAAACCGTTTCATCAAATTACGTCTTACTCCAAAAGGTATGCGTATTATTGATAAGAAGGGCATCGATTCAGTACTAACTGAAATGCGTGCTCGTGGCGAAAAAGTTTAAGGAGCTAGATTATGCGCGATAAAATTAAATTAGTATCTTCTGCTGGCACTGGTTTCTACTACACCACAGACAAAAACAAGCGTAACATGCCTGGAAAAATGGAGATCAAAAAGTTTGATCCTAAAATCCGTAAGCACGTTATGTTCAAGGAAGCTAAAATCAAATAATTTTTGGTTTTGTCTCCACGAAAGCCCGGTTTTATACCGGGTTTTTTGCGTTTACTCAAAAAAATTGGTAACGGCTTATGATCCGCATGCAGACACGAACATGGAATAACTTGATCATCTTTGTGATGCTCGGCATGTTAGTGTTGTTTTTTGTGTTAAACCAAAAAATCAATACGCCTCCTGATATCCCAGCCCAATTGTTGATCCCTCATGAGATGCAGTTGACTCGTTGGCAAAGTGCAGGCATAGATTTACAGCGAAACTCGCAAGGGGGTTTTACCGAAACCAATAGCAAGCAGATCAGCGAGACTGCTATTAACCGTTTATTAGCAGCGTGGGAATCAGCGGTGATCAGTTCCGAGCCTCTAAGCTCAGAGCAAATTGTAGAAATTTCGTTTACCGAAGCACATTCACCATTGCCGGTGGTGATCACAACCGTCGATTATGTCAACGAGACTCGTGAAATTGCGATTAATGTCATTCGTCTGCCGCAGCAAACATTGCTGAAACTGAATGAACGCTACTATGTACTATTAAAACCGGAAGGCGTGTATTTGATCCCGTAATCAGATCTTTGCGTAAATCTCTGTAATATAAACATTCCCCCACCTAATTTGGAGCCCTCATGCCAGAGTTACCTGAAGTTGAAGTCAGCCGTCAAGGCATCGAGCCAGGCTTGGTTGGCCAAACCATCAGTGAAATTGTTGTGCGTACTGCAAAACTACGTTGGGCGGTACCAGAAGCGATTCATCAAACACATGGGCATATTATTCGCAGCGTAACGCGTCGTGCGAAATATCTGTTTATCAATACGGATGCCGGCAGTGTGATTTTGCATTTGGGGATGACGGGGTTTTTACGGGTATTTGCACAATCTACGGCGCTTAAAAAACACGACCATCTCGATATTAACCTTAGCAACGGTCAATGTTTGCGTTTTAATGATGCGCGTAAATTTGGTGCGTGTTTATGGCAAGGGATAGATGATGAGCCGCATGTTTTATTGTCCGCATTAGGACCTGAACCTTTGACCGATGATTTTACCCAAGACCACCTGCATGCTCGAGCTCAAGGACGTACCTGCACGGTTAAGCAATTTGTGATGGATAATAAAAATGTCGTTGGTGTGGGTAATATTTATGCCAATGAAGCATTGTTTCTCGCTAAAATAGCACCCAAGCGAGCTGCGGGTAAAATCAGTGCGCAGCGCTACCGAGTCTTAACGGGTTATATTAAAGAGGTGTTGGCTGCGGCAATAGTGCAAGGTGGGACGACCCTCAAAGATTTTTCACAAGTAGATGGCAATCCTGGCTATTTTAGTTTGCATTTAAATGTCTATGGTCGAGCAGGAGAGGCGTGCCGTATCTGTGAAACAGAAATCAAGTCCATGATGATCGGGCAACGCAACACGTTTTGGTGCCCGAGCTGTCAACGCTAGTTGCACGCGCTATGCAGGTGGATGCAAGCGCTTGTCTAAGGCGTCTTTGACGACAGGATGAACGAACTGAGCGACATTGCCATAATGCAAAGCGACTTCTTTCACTAACGTCGATGAGATAAATGAGTTTTCTTCGGCTGGTGTTAAAAAAACACTCTCTAAATTGGGATTTAGGCGTCGATTCATATTGGCAAGTTGGAACTCATATTCAAAATCAGATACCGCTCGTAGACCTCTAATTAAGACTGTTGCGTTTTGTTGTTTGGCAAAATCAGCTAACAAACCGGTAAACCCCATTACTTCAACATTGGGTAGGTGGTGGGTGATTTCGGTTATCATCGCAACACGCTCTTCGAGACTAAACAGGGGTTTTTTCGATGGATTCGAGGCGATCCCCACAATCATATGTTCAAACATGTCTGCCCCACGCTCAATTAAATCAGCGTGACCGTTAGTGATTGGATCGAAAGTTCCTGGATAAATAGCGCGAGTTTTCATAAATTTCCTTGTCTTACATTTACACTCACGTTAGCCAACAACACGCTGATATGCAACTAAAAATCTGCGTAAATTAAATCTGTAACATCATAAGTTTATCACTAATCTCATTAAATACCGTTGGTGCATCGTTCTGTAGCTGCGTCTGGTAGCCTGAGAGCAACGCTGCCCAATCATCAACACCAACATGGTAGTTTGTATGTAATGTTTGTTGTTTGCGAATAGAGCGGGCTAGGCGAGCAATATTGTCGATTGGCCAAGCTTTTAATACTTTCGATGGTTCTAGTGTAAATAAATCGCACTTATCAAAATCAATCAGCCACAGTTGGTCTTGCTTATCTAATAAGATATTTTCAATATTTAAATCATGATGATAGACACCGGCTAAATGCATCCGCGCAATAGTATGACCTAACGCTGTCCAGATTTCCTGGGACAGGGATTGCTGTATCAAATACGCGTGTAAATCTTGTGCATCAGCAATGCGTTCAATGAGGATCGCATTACGATAACATGCCCCAAAATGTCGAGTGAGCAGTCCTGCGATAGGACGTGGTACCGGTAAATCACATTGGAGCATATACTCTAGCAGCGCCATTTCCCGATAAACTCGGGTACGCGTATTTCCGTTAAACCAAAATGATTGGGTAATTAATTTGGCAATCAAGCCACCGCGTAAATAGCGGCGCAGTACCATATTAATACCAAGGTGTTGAATAAAATAAGTGATCCCGCGCCCAGTATTCGTGCCTGTTATTTTATTTTGAGCTTGCCAGTACTCAGGATTAAACCAGTCAACCGTTGGCCCGTCATTAGGACAAGTTGAGGCATTAGTCATGTCATGAATAGGCACAATCAAATATTGTCCAGAGGCATGAGTCGCTTGGATTGACCATGCTTTTGGTGACAACGTTAATGGTGTATTGGTGAGCTCAGACATAAATAAAATAGCAATTTGCTGGATGACATTGACAGGTATTGTACGTAAAATTATGCTATAACGCTGTAAAAAATACCAACTAAGAATTCTCTATGTCTCAATCAATTTGTATCATGCGCCTTTCTGCTATCGGTGATGTCTGTCATGCCGCAGCAATGGTGACGCGGATCACGCAAGCGTGGCCGGATACAAAGGTGACATGGGTTATTGGTAAAATCGAACATCAACTCGTCAAAGGTATGCACAATGTCGAATTTATTGTGTGTGACAAAGCTCAACCCGACGCTCGAGCTCAATTAAAAAAGGCGTTAGGCGGACGTGAGTTTGATGTGTTGTTATTAATGCAGGTGGCATTGCGCGCTAATTGGTTTGCTTCGGTGATCAAGGCTAAACGCCGCATAGGATTTGATTGGGCACGCAGTAAAGAAGGCCATTGGCTTTTTACTAATGAACGTATCGCAGCTACGAAACACACCCATGTACTCGATGGGTTTATGCAGTTTGCGGATAAGATCGGCGTGCCTGCGATGGAGTTAGATTGGGCTATCCCGATTGATGCGCAAGATCGCGAGTGGGCACAACAGCAAGCGAATCAATTTGGGCGTTTTGTCATTATTGCCCCTGCTGCTTCAAAAGCAATGCGCAATTGGACGGCAGCAGGCTATGCCAATATTATCGCGCAACTCATCGAACATAATATTACCCCTGTGATTTGTGGTGGGCCTGGTCCGGTGGATGCGGACATTACCCAAAACATCCTTGCGTTATGCTCACATAAACAGCACTCTAAATTACAAAATTTAGTCGGGATAACCAGTTTAAAACAGATGCTTGCATTGATGGCTTTGGCTGATTGTGTGGTCGCGCCTGACACGGGACCAGCACACATGGCAACGACAGTTCGCACCCCTGTAGTCGGCTTGTACGCACATTCTAACCCACTGCGCACGGGTCCTTATCTCACAATAAATCAAACAGTTAGTGTGTATGAAGAGGCGATACAACAAGAATTTGGTCAATCTTGGCAGCAATTACCCTGGGGCACGCGTGCCAAAGGAAAAGACTGGATGTCGCATCTTAAATCCGCAACGGTATGGGACAATATAGCCACACTTATCCACATTTAAACGTCAAGCTTGTATGAGAATGACCGATATATTTCTATAAGATATTTAATATTAGCTATAGTTATTAGATTGCCAACTAATAGAAACATATATCGACAATGGAGTTGTCCAGTATTGGAGCGTAAACGCGTTGACCCCATTTCGATTTTTCACATTGATAACTGTGTTAGGCCTTATGGTTACTACTGTAAGTCTAACCTTGTTGTTTTCAATCAATGCATACGCAACGTTGCAACCAAGCAATCAACCCAGTAGTGTCCAAAGCGCCGGTGCTCAAGACCGTCCTTCAGAACAACCTCATCCACCTCAAGTCATTCTTAATAATCCGATTTTTCCGGAAATTTCAGAGCAATTTTTACGTGAAGTGTTTTCTGGAAAAATGCGTCATTGGCCCGATGGTAAATTGATTAAGGTCGTTGTTCTGAAGTCTGATAGTCCTCTGCATCAAGCATTTATTCAATTACGTTTGCGGATGTTTCCTTACCAAGTTCAGCGTTTATGGAACAAGCGGATTTACTCGGGGCGCGCCGACCCACCTATTGTCGTAAAAGATATCAATGCGATGCGAGCGATGGTGCTGAACACGCCAGGTGCAATTGGCTACCTACCCTATGGTGAAGGGAAGAATAAGCCAGGACAAAAACTGGAAATGAAGACATATGCAGGTTTATCGCAGCGTCGGAACCAATTAAGCGCGGGGCAGTAATATGAAAATAATTAGCAATGGGCAAATGGGGCTTCCTATCACCCGACTTTGCATCCAATCTAACACCCGAGCTATCTTCTTACTAATGGGGTTGTGGGGATGTATGATCTCGCTCTTGGTCAATGCTCAAGACGCTGTCTATACGCAGTCTGATCGTTGGCAAGTTAACGGCTTTACCGCGCAGGGGATGGTGCAAACCAATCACAGTAGTTATATCAATGAAACCAATAAACTGTCGTTTCGGGTAACTGAAATAGGGCTAAATAGTCGCTTTAAGATTAATGATTCTTGGTCTCTTGCTGGACAAATCGTGTATTTGGATGTGGGTAACCGATATGCCAAAGGGGGACGTGTAGATTATGCGTGAGCGTGGCGTCTTTAAAGATGCATTATTCACGGGCTTTAGCTCCGATCAATTTGGTGACGGAGGCTATGTGCAAGGTCGGTACTTATTGAACCCTAAACACAGTGTCATTGCACGAATAGATCTTTACGATATGAACGAAAATGATCGCTCGGGCAAGCGTATCCCCTTACAAACTCAAGGCGTTGTGCCTGAGTATTTTACCTATATGGATCAAGCTACCTTAGGGTGGCAGTGGCACATTGCTGAACAATGGCAGCTACAAACGGACGTTCATCTCATTAAAGGCACCGGTCGGTTAACGCCTATTTTGTTTCCCGATCCCGTCTTAAATCCGAATAAGTATTGGACCATGTGGTCTATGCAATTGATGTATTGGTTTTAATGATGCCTAAATTTATCAGTATTGGACAAAAAATATTAATGTTGATACTCGCATTGCTGTTTGCGACGGTAAGCATTTTGACGATTATCACTCTTAAAGATTCGCAAGCAGAAATTGAAAAATTCCAAGTAAAAAGCATCGCGGCTAACGTCTCCGATTATCATGTTATTAATGATCTGTTCATTACTAATGCGACGCTCTGGGCAGAAAATATTATTGCACAGTTTGCCAATGAACCCTTTCCATTAGATAGGTTGCAGCAACATTTACAACAGCAATTAACGTATTTACGCTTAAATGATCAGCTCGCCGACGTGTGGTTATATGATGCACTACAACAAGTGCAATTTACGACTGTGGACAGTCAACAGTTCAATTATGTGCAGCCGGACTTTACCCCAGATTTTGTAAAAAATCGTGACTACATTAATCTAATTTACTGTCAATCAGAGTGTGTGCATGTGCTACAGATCCCCATTTTGTTGGCGGACAATCGCTATGGTTATATGATTTTTACGATTCCGATGACGAATGTGTTAGCAAACTTATACAATACGACCAAGGCGGAGTTGGGAATTGTTAACATCCCCGGCATCTCTGGTGGAGAATTACAGGCTAATAAAATACGTTTACAACCAATGACCTTGAGTAAGCAAAAAGCCCGACTCAAGCCTATCATCGATAATATTGCCCCCCAATTAACGCTTACGTCATTAATGGTAAACGGCACTAAAATAGATATTAATCAGCGTAGTTACTTGATTACCCTAATTCCACTCAATCCACAGCAAGCCCTCCCCGATCAGCATTACTTAATGCTCGTCAGTGAAATCAGTGACTTTTTCAATGCCGCAGATCGCTTTACGACGGGGGCAATCATTACTGCAGGTTTACTCTTTGTGGGTTTTGGCGCGATTTTTTATATGTTTACGCACAGTTACAAAGTGCGCTTAGCGAATTTGGTCGAACGATTTCCATTGATTAACAATCACCAATATGGGCAGTTTAAACAAAAGCGCCTTACCCGACGCAGTGGTTTTAAAGACGAATTAGATATCCTTGATGAGGCGGCGGAGCAGTTAGCCGATGAGTTGGCATTACTCGACCAGGCCTTAAAAAAAGACCGTAAAGCATTAGAAAAAATAGCGATGTATGATGAGTTAACCGGTCTGGCTAATCGCAATATGCTGAACGAGCATTTACGGCGTTCGATTGCCAAATACAGACGATGTAATGAAGGCTTCTGTGTGATCTTGTTGGACGTAGATGATTTTAAAAAGATCAACGATGGCCAAGGACATAATGTAGGGGATGTGTTACTGCAGATCGTTGCTACAGTTCTAGCCTCGCAAATTAGCGGAGAAGATTTAGTGTGTCGCTTTGGTGGCGACGAATTTGTAATTGTTTTAAGTAATATTGAAAAGGTCGAGTCGGCACTGGTCGTGTGGGAAAAAGTGCAAAAACGCATTTCTGAACCGGTCATTATCGATAACAGTCAATTTCATATCACGGTGAGTGCCGGGATGACGATGGGGGATATGATAGATCCTTCGGTTGATGAGTTGATTCGCCGCTCTGATACCGCGATGTATCGTGCTAAAGAAAAAAGCGGTAACGTACTGCGTATATATGATGATGCACTAAATACTGAAGTACAGCGAAAGATTGATTTAGAGCGAGAAGCGTACGAAGCGATAGAAAACGGTGATTTTTATCTGGCATTACAGCCATTAATTGATTTGAAAACCTTATTTTTAACGGGTTTTGAAGCCTTATTACGCTGGCGTCATCCCGAAAAAGGATTGATTTCGCCAGGCGAGTTTATTCCCATTTTAGAAAAATCAGTCTTTATGTTGAAACTAGATTATTGGGTCATTGAGCGCAGTTTCCAAGTGCTCAAAATATTAGATGATGAAGGCTACAAGCAACAAACAATATCGATTAATTTATCCTCGGCGCAGTTTCTTGATCCTGTGTTGTGTGAATTTCTGCAACAGATGTTTAAACGCTACCAAATCAGTCCAAGTCGCATTGATTTGGAATTAACTGAAACCACCTTAGTGTCGGATATTCATAGCACTACCAAGATCATGCGTGATTTGCGTAACTTGGGAGTGAGAATTTCAATAGACGACTTTGGTACGGGGTATTCGTCCTTGAGCTATCTCAAGTCGATGCCGGTGAATACGATTAAAATTGACCGGAGCTTTATCAACGGGATCTTAAAAAACCAAGCAGATAAACAAATCGTGCACTCTACCATCACCATGGTTCACAACATGGGCATGATGGTCGTCGCAGAGGGCATAGAAGATGTGCGTCAGTTCAATTTGTTACGGGATATGAAATGCGATAAAGCCCAAGGGTTTTATATCGCCAAACCTATTCCAGAGTATGAGTTGATGAAAACCTTGCCGAGTATGATTAAGGATAACTTGTGGCAAGCCAGCTATGCCGACAGAGTTGCAGATAACGATAAGGCTGTACATTAGCAACTAACACATTTTTAAGTTTTTTAATCTTTGTTACATCTTTTATTTAAGTTCACTATCGCCATCTTTCGTTGTGCATTAGAATAGATTGATATTCACCACAACGACAGATGGAAAAAACGATGCCACAGAGTTTCGAGCACCACCTACAAGCACAAATCGATGGGATAAAAGCCGAAGGTTTGTATAAGCAAGAAAGGATTATCACTTCCCAACAACAAGCCAATGTTGACGTAGGCGGGCAGTCCGTCATCAATTTTTGCGCCAATAACTACCTCGGTTTAGCTAATCACCCTGATTTAATTGCCGCCGCCAAAGCCGGCCTCGATAGCCATGGTTTTGGTGTGGCGTCAGTCCGCTTTATTTGCGGCACGCAAGATATTCATAAAACATTAGAAAACAAAATTTCTGCCTTTTTGGGCATGGAAGATACGATATTGTATCCGTCTTGTTTTGATGCCAATGGCGGTTTGTTTGAAACCATTCTGACGGCAGAAGACGCCGTGATTTCTGATGCCCTTAACCATGCCAGTATCATTGATGGCGTTCGCTTATCTAAGGCCAAACGTTACCGCTATGCTAACAATGATATGGCGGCATTAGAAGCGCAACTTCAGCAAGCTGTTGTCGATGGCGCGCGCTATAAATTGATTGCCACCGATGGCGTGTTTTCGATGGACGGGGTGATTGCGAATTTACGTGGGATCTGTGATTTGGCCGATAAATATGATGCGCTGGTGATGGTTGATGATTGCCATGCGACTGGGTTTGTTGGCGCCAATGGTCGTGGTTCACATGAGTATTGCGATGTGCTGGGACGCATCGATATTTTAACTGGCACGTTAGGCAAAGCCTTAGGTGGCGCATCAGGCGGCTATACCTCAGGTAAAAAAACCGTGATCGAATGGTTACGTCAACGCTCTCGTCCGTATTTGTTTTCTAATTCGGTTGCGCCACCGATTGTTACTGCGGCGATTAAAGTCTTTGATATGATGGAGCAAGGTGCAGAGCTTCGTTCTCAATTGAACGCTAATGCGGCACGTTTTCGCTCTCGCATGAGCGCAGCGGGCTTTACCTTAAGCGGGCAAGACCACGCGATTATTCCTGTTATGTTAGGCGATGCTAAATTAGCGTCGAGTATGGCAGATAAGCTATTACAACGTGGTATTTATGTCGTCGGGTTTTCGTTCCCCGTTGTGCCACAAGGACAAGCGCGTATTCGTACACAAATGTCAGCGGCACATAGTTTAGAACAGGTCGATACCGTTGTGGATGCGTTTATTGCTGTGGGTCGAGAATTAGGAGTGATTGCATGAAGTCACTCGCAAAATTGTATGACAAACCAGGGATCTGGTTAGATGATGCGCCGATGCCTGAGTTTGGGCCGAATGATTTGTTGATTAAAATTCGCAAAACGGCTATCTGTGGTACTGATATGCATATTTTTAATTGGGATACGTGGTCACAAAAAACGATACCAGTGCCGATGATTGTCGGTCATGAATATGTCGGAGAAGTCGTTGCTATGGGGAGTGAGGCACGCGGATTTATCATCGGCGATCGCGTATCAGGTGAAGGGCATATTACATGTGGGCATTGCCGTAACTGTCGAGCTGGACGTCGCCACTTATGCCGCAATACCGAAGGCGTAGGGGTTAATCGTCAAGGTGCGTTTGCAGAATATTTGGTGATCCCTGCGTTTAACGCCTTTAAAATCCCGGATAATATTAGTGATGAACTAGCCTCTATTTTTGACCCATTTGGTAATGCCGTACATACTGCGTTATCCTTTGATTTGGTAGGTGAAGACGTCTTGATTACGGGGGCTGGTCCTATTGGGATTATGGCTGCTGCCGTTGCCAAACACGTCGGTGCTAGGCATGTGGTAATCACGGATATTAATCCTTACCGATTGGCTCTCGCCAAAAAAATGGGCGCGACGCGCGCGGTGAATGTCGCACACACCCCGTTAGCAGACGTCATGGCTGAACTGGGCATGACCGAAGGGTTTGATGTGGGCTTAGAAATGTCCGGCGTGCCGGTGGCATTTAGTGATATGCTAGCAAAAATGAATCACGGTGGAAAAATAGCGATGCTCGGTATTCCGCCAGATAATGTGTCGATTGACTGGAATCAGGTGATCTTTAAAGGATTGACGATCAAGGGGATTTACGGTCGAGAAATGTTTGAAACATGGTACAAGATGGCGAGTTTAATCCAAAGTGGCTTGGACTTAAGTCCGATTATTACGCATGAGTTCCCGCTGGCTGAATTTGCCAAAGGGTTTGAGACCATGAATTCAGGTCAATCAGGTAAAGTGATCCTCGATTGGCAATAAGCAGTTATTATAAATATTATTAATACAGGAAAGTATAACAATGGGAAACTTTGAGCACATTAGTGTCGAACAGGCTAAAGCAATGATGGCAACGAAAAAAGTTGCAGTCGTCGATATTCGTGATGAGAGTATGTTTAATTTTGCACATATTCCAAACTCTTTGCATTTGCATGGCGGAGTAATGACACAGTTTATGCAAGAGACGGATGAAGACACCCCCGTAATTGTAACCTGTTACCATGGGATCAGTAGCCAACCAGCCGCACAATATATTGCGGAGCAAGGCTACACCAAGGTGTATAGCCTTGACGGAGGTTTTACTCAGTGGCAAAGCACGTATCCTGAAGATATCGCAACGATTACCGAGTAAGCTTATGCAAATGTTGGTGTGTTTTAGTCGCCCTCAACCGGCGCACATGTTGATGGATTATTTAACGGCGCAACGGATCTCATCCATTGTCCGTGAAGTGGAAGGTCAATATTGCGTTGAGTTAGAGCACGAGCATGATATGGCTCAGGCTAAAGCGATCACTGAGCATTTTGTAGATGCACCGAATGATCCTCGTTATCAAGCCGCTAGTTGGGATAATGGTAGCGTAGATAACAGCATTACCGCCGCTTCCAAGCAATCAACCCAGCGTTGGTTAAAAAGTCCAAACACGATTGCACAATTACGCATGTTCCCGTTAACTTATTTGGTTCTGACCTTAAATATAATAGTGTTCGCCTTAATGAGTGTCAGTTATGAAACACGTTTGTGGGTTGATTCGCATTTGTTTATTGTGCCATTTAATGAACTACAACAAACCTCCCAATGGTGGCGGTTACTGACGCCTGATTTTTTACATTTTTCACTATTACATATCGCGTTTAACTTGTTGTGGTGGTGGATATTGGCGCGGCCGATTGAGCAGTATTTAGGAAAAGTCAGTCTGATTATCACATTTATCATTATTTCGTTATCAGCTAACATCGGTCAGTTGTATTTCGGTGGGCCTAATTTTGGAGGCATGTCCGGAGTCGTGTATGGACTACTCGGTTTTACTTGGTGGTTAGGTTGGCTCAAACCCCAATGGGGCTTTAAAGTACAACCCCAGATTGTAGGTTTTATGTTGGTCTGGTTAGTGATTGGCTATGCCGATGTGCTCTTTGTGTCAATGGCCAACACAGCACATACACTCGGTTTAGTGTCCGGTTGTTTGTTAGCGCTACTATGGTCAGTAATAGGGTCGCGGCTAGAGGCTAAACGTTAGTCATTACGTATTATACAAATACTTAGTAAAAAATAAGTCTTTGATCACATCTTCACCCAACTCTGATTTGAGTGCCATGCGCAGCTCTTTCAAAATATCAAGTCGCAAGGCTTCACGGCCGGTTAAGGATTTGATTTGGGCTTCGTCTTTTTTGCCAATAACATCAATGATCACAGCGCGCATCAACGGTAAATGGTGTTCTGCCTCGGGGATCATAGCTAAATCTGATACCATTAGTTCGATGGCGATGCGCAAAAAACCAATCCGAGAAGAGTTACCGGTTACATAGTTGGTGACAATTTCGGGATCTAAACTTAAATAGCCGACAGGAGTTGGTTCGTCCTCTGCTAGACTCGGATTTGCATGGAATAAACACAAGCAAGCACACAGGGAAATGAATAACAGACGCATCGATAAATCCAATTAAGTAAAAGGTATTTTTAATATATCGGTAAATACGCTAAAATCTGTTGGTTTTTATCGGATCATTTCCTATGGAGTCGATGTGTTAGGTCATCCCAATTCCCAACAGCACCCGCCGTTTATCGAATCGTGGGTTGATGCGCCAATGCTTTCGTTAATAACAGCGGCACAAGCCCCCAGCGAAACGTGTCGAGAGTGGCTGCTTAATATTGAATCGTTAACCGAGCGCTTAATGCAGCAATGCACTGGCTTTCGTGTTGAAGTGTTAGGGCAATATACCAATGCATCTGGCGTCGGGATCGCTGCGGATGAGATGGCATTAGTCGAGCATCGCTGCGATGAGAGTACCGATTTGGTGATCCGCGAAGTGGTCCTACGGGGCGATGAACAGCCTTGGGTCTATGCCCGTTCGATTTTTCCGGTTGCCTTGACGCAAGATGCGTTGCATGAACTAGGCGATCAACCTCTTGGCAAATTGTTATTTAATGATCCGCGGTTTCAGCGCCAGCCGTTTATGGTGTCGTTTATGTTGCCCGACGATCCCTTTGTGCAATACCTGATAACCCAGAAAGTTATTTCGGCTGAGACGCTTGAGTTGCATCTTCACAAACATACAGGCATTTGGGCGCGGCGTTCGGTCTTTACCTATTTGGAGCATCACATCTTAGTTAATGAAATCTTTTTACCTGGAGCACCCGCTTATGCATAGCCTCAAAGGCATGTGGTTGTTAATGCGCATGAATAAGCCGGTGGGCATATATTTGTTGTTATGGCCAACATTATGGGCGCTATGGTTAGCATCAGTGGGCATGCCGGAATGGGATATTTTGGTGATTTTTGTGCTGGGCGTGGTTGTGATGCGCGCCGCAGGGTGCGTCATTAATGATATTGCCGATCGCAAGATAGATGGGCATGTTAAACGCACGGTTGCACGACCTTTAATTACTGGGCAAGTAAGTCTAAAACAAGCATGGGCATTATTTGCTGGCTTGTTACTGTGCGCACTAGTATTGGTATTACAACTGAATATCCAAACGCTCTATTTGTCCTTTGTTGCAGTGTTGTTAGCGAGTGCTTACCCCTTTCTTAAACGCCACACGCATTTGCCGCAAGTTGCCTTAGGCGCGGCATTTAGTTGGGCTATCCCAATGGCATTTATGGCGGTTAATCAACATGTACCGCTATGGGCTTGGTGGTTATATGTGGCAAATTTAGCGTGGACGGTGGCCTACGATACTCAATATGCAATGGTTGATCGGGATGATGATCTCAATATCGGTGTTAAATCTACAGCCATTTTGTTTGGTCGCTATGATGTCGTTTGGATTGCGGTGTTACAGCTGGTGACGTTAGGAAGTTTGGGCATGGTTGGGTTGTTACTTAGTTTGCCAATGGTCTACTGGGTATCACTAATTGTCGTGTTCGGGATGTTTCTATATCATCAACGATTGCTCAAAGACCGAGAGCGTGATGCGTGCTTCAGGGCCTTTATTTACAATCATTGGGCAGGGTTTGTTGTGTGGTTAGGACTCGTCGGGAGCTTTCTCTAAGGCATCAAGACGTTGTTCTAGTGCCATAAGCTTTTCACGCGTGCGCAGTAAAACCTGTGATTGCACGTCGAATTCTTCACGGGTAACAATGTCCATACGGGCAAGTTGTGCTTGAATGACTTGTTTTACTTTGCCTTCGGTTTCTTCAGCCATTTTCTTCATGCCTTGAGGCATAGAGTCGGTAATGGATTTAGCAAATTCTTCAATTTTCTTTGGATCTAACATGGGGCTTTCCTTAACAAAGTACTTATTTGAGTCGTCATTGTAACGCGATAGGCAAAAGTTTCAATGCAAACTTTTCGTCTGATACGGTATAATCCGCTGCATGAAATTAAATCCAGCTCAAGACCAAGCCGTAAAATTTATCTCTGGCCCTTGCCTCGTATTAGCGGGCGCAGGAAGTGGTAAAACACGTGTAATCACCAACAAAATCGCCTACCTAGTCAGAGAGTGCGAGATGCCTGCACGCTTTATCGCGGCGGTTACCTTTACCAACAAAGCTGCTCGCGAGATGAAAGAGCGGGTGACCCAAACCTTGAGTAAAGTCGAAGCGCGAGGCCTAAAGGTCTCTACCTTTCACACATTAGGCTTAACTATCATCAAATCTAACATCAAAGCATTAGGGCTCAAGCCCGGCTTTTCCTTGTTTGATGACAAAGACTCAATGGCGCTGTTAAAGGATCTGACTGAAATTGAGTATGATGGTGATAAAGAACTTCTGAAATTCTTACAAACCAGTATTTCCAACTGGAAAAACGATTTGTTGTTACCAGAGCAGCTCCTTAAAACCGCGCATTCTAAGGAAGAAAAACAACTCGCGGAATTTTACCTTCAATACCAAAGTCACTTACGTGCATACAATGCGTTGGACTTTGATGATTTGATTTTGATGCCGACCTTGTTGTTAAAGCACAATGAAGCCGCACGCCTAAAAATCCAATCCAAAATCAAATACTTGCTAGTTGATGAATATCAAGATACCAACACCTCACAATATGATTTGGTGAAGTTATTAGTAGGGGAGCGCCGTCGCTTTACTGTAGTTGGGGATGATGACCAATCGGTGTATTCATGGCGTGGCGCACGACCGAAAAACTTACAATTACTGAAAGAAGATTTTCCTGAACTCAACGTCATTAAATTAGAGCAAAACTATCGCTCGTCTGGGCGGATTTTGCATTGTGCCAATATCTTAATTCAAAACAACCCGCATATCTTTGATAAGACACTCTTTAGTGAGCTTGCATATGGCGCAACGTTAAAAGTCGTCGTGGCCAAAAATGAAGATCATGAAGCGGAGCGGGTCGTGGCAGAATTGATTGCACATAAGTTTATTAATAACACGCACTTTAAAGACTATGCCATTTTGTATCGCGGTAATCATCAGTCTCGTGTATTTGAAAAATTATTAATGACCAACCGGATTCCCTATAAAATCAGTGGTGGCACTTCATTTTTTGGGCGTCCTGAGATTAAAGATATCATGGCGTATTTACGCTTAGTGGTAAATCAAGATGATGATAATGCCATGCTGCGGATCATCAATACCCCTAATCGTGGGATTGGCCGAGCAACGTTAGAAAAACTCGGTAATTTTGCAAATGAAAAAAAGACAACCATGTTTAGTGCTGCCTGCGATGATGATTTGCGAGGTGTGTTAGCCGGACAGGCGTATTTTGCCGTCTCTCAGTTTAGTCGGTGGATTGTGGAAGTGTCAGATAATGCCGTGCGTGGAGATACCGAAGCGGTCGTGCGTGATTTGATTAAATCGATTGGCTATGAAGAATGGTTGTATGAACACAGTGCGTCCCCTAAGGCTGCGGAAATGGCAATGGCTAATATTTCGACCTTGTTTAAATGGGTAACCAATATGCTCAAAGGCAGTCCCACTGAGCCTGCAATGACGTTGTCTGAAGTGGTTAATCGCTTGATATTGCGAGACATGATGGAGCGTGGCGAAGATGACGGTGATGGCGATCAAGTACAATTAATGACATTGCATGCTTCTAAAGGTCTGGAATTTCCGTATGTGTATATGGTCGGTATGGAAGAAGGTTTGTTGCCGCATCAGTCGAGTATTGATGAAGAAAATGTAGAAGAAGAACGTCGTTTAGCCTATGTGGGTATTACGCGTGCTCAGCGCGAATTAACGTTTAGTATCGCGCGTGAACGTCGGCAATATGGTGAAGTGATTAATCCTGAGCCGAGTCGCTTTTTGTATGAACTGCCGAGCGATGATGTGGAATGGGAGTTTGATAAACCTCAAAAAACGGCCGAAGAGCGCCAAGAAACGGGAGTCAAAAGCATCGCAAACTTGCGTGGTATGCTAGGTGGTTAATCCGTCATAAATCCGGTGAGCTTTGCTCACCCCTTTGCCCTGGGCGTATTCAATGTTCATTTGGTGTATCGCAGCGAGTTGATTGTCATCATCAACGCCATCGACAATTAACCGACATTGCAGTTGATCGGTAATGGCTTTGACTGAATGAATAAACTTTGCATGACGTTGTGAGCGCGGTAATGCGCGCGCATATTGCTTATCAATTTTGACGTAATCAAACGGGATCGCGAACAAATCACTCATCGACGCAATACCACTACCAAAATTATCTAAAATAATGGAAATCCCCGCACGTTTAAGCTTTTTCACTGCACTTTGTACTGAAGATACTCTATTTTGAAAATTATACTCATCAAATTCTAAGGCGAGATGCTGCGTGTTTATGCCCGATGCACTGATTTTATTAAGCAAAGCTTCCGTCATATGGGCTTGAGTAATATTTTGTACAGAGATATTGACTGCGACAATCGGCGCATTGCCTTGTTTTTCACGTTGACGAATATAGTTAATCGCATAATCGAGTAGCAAAGTGTCAATATCGCTGGTCAGTCGGGTCTGCTCGGCAATCCGCCAGAACTTTTCACGCTTGATTGCGCCTAATTCAGGATGGAACCAACGAATAAAACATTCGTAATAAGGCGTCGATAAGTCGGTTAGATTAACCACTGGTTGTAAAAAGCATTCAAACTCACTTTGTTCCATTGACTGACGAAAGTCTTGTTCTAAGGCGATGGATTCGAGTAACTCTTCACGCATACTTTCATTAAAAATCACAGATTGGGATCGGCCGAGATCTTTGGCGTGATACATAGCTGCATCAGCGTCGCGCAGGACTTCATCCGCAAGGTTATACTGCTCGTTGAGGATAGCAATACCCAAACTCGCCCCTGTACGAATATCCTTGCCTTCATATTCAAAGGATTGATTTAGGGTATTTAAAATCCGGTTGGCGACAATTTCAACATCAATATCGTGTTTGTAGTTATCCAACAAAATCACAAACTCATCTCCCCCAAAGCGCGATAAAGTGTCGTGCGAGCGCACGCACAATTCCAAACGATGTGCGACTTCAATTAACAGATGATCACCCGCTTGATGACCTAAGGTATCATTGATCAATTTAAATCGATCTAAATCGATAAAAATGACGGCGAACATATTCTTGGCAAAACGTTTTTTGTTGGCTACCGCTAGCTCTAAGCGCTGAATAAAAAAGGCACGATTCATCAATCCTGTCAGATTATCGTAAAACGCATCATGCATCAGTTTGATTTCGGCTTGCTTAGATTTTTCTATTTCGGCTTGGAGTTGGATTACGGCTTGTTTCAGTTCTTCGGTGCGTTCGGCGACTTGATGTTCAAGTCGGGCATTTGATTGCGTCAACGCATCGGCATTTTTACGACGCTGTAAAGCGATACCAATATGATACGACACAAAGCGCATCAGCTCGACATCCCGTTGGGTGTATTTTTGACCCTGACCATAGGACTGGATAGCAATCATCCCCATTAATTCTTTGTCCGCTAGTAATGGTGCGCTAAGCCACGACTGCGGGTTATTGAGCATAGTCTGCGCAAGAGTGACGGTAATCGCCCCACTTTCGGCTAAGTCCAAGGCTTGCGGAGAATTAATCAGTTCGACCGAACCCGTCGAAAACACATATTGGGTTAAGGTTTTCATTAATTCATCGGGCTCTTGCATAAACGGTTCAGGATGATTGAAGAACACACAGTGCGGTGGATGATCGGCTTCGACTAACATAATAATGCAATTGGGGGCGTTGATCAGCTCGCGCAAAATGATGTGTAATTTGGCATAAAATACAGCCATGTCATGGGTGACATCCGCGGCGAGTTCGGAAATGTTAAATAACGCGGTTTGCAGGATTTCTATGCTTTCACGATTTTGGATTTCTTTTTCTAGTTCGGTATTTATCGTTTTGAGTTGGCGGGTACGCTTTTGGATGGTTTGTTCGGTGATCTCACGAAACCTGACGCGTTCCACCGCCGTTAATATATTTTGTGACACAAAGCCTAAGATCGCTAAATCTTCTTCGCTAAAACTGACTCGTTCATTGTAATTTTGGACCACTAAGCAGCCGACAGTGCGTTGATGTTGCTTAAGTGGCACGCCGACTAAATCAGAGGGTTTGGTGCCAACAATTTTAATGTTGAGTTCTTGGCAACGTGCATCGCGGTTTTCTTGGGTGAGTAATAACGGCTCGCCACTTCTTACCAAATATTCGGTGATGCTGGATGTCAGTTCGTCGGCAGGATGGCGTGATTCAATCAATTGGTCGTGTTCATCAATAAAGTACGCAAAGTCATATTCTTGCTTGTCGTCATCATAAAAACACACATACATATTATTCGCGACCATAAAGCTATCCACAATGTCATGGATCTGGGTATACAGTTGAGCGAGATCAGAGACGGAGGATGAGGTTTCGGATATGGTCAAGAGGGCTTTTTGGACACGCTCAGCATGTTTGTATTTCATCGTCATGCGCTGAAACTCAGGAAGGAGTTCGCGCAGTTCTTCTTGTGATAATTGACCAGTGGTTGATGCCATGAAATATCTGAAGTAATTCAACGATATTAAAAATATAGTACTAAAAGAGGGATTTAGGGAATTTTAGATATAAAAAAAGCCACTTATGTGGCCTTTAAATCATTTCTGTTGAAGCAATCGCCTATTCAACACCTTCTGTCATGAAGTCAATCGCTGCCATGATGTCGTCTTCTGAACAGTTACCACATGCACCCATTGGTGGCATTGCGTTAATGCCTTTGATCGCATTGCGCCATACGCCTTTTTTGCCTTTTTCGGCAAGACGAGGACCCCAATCACCAGCATTTTGGGTTTTTGGTGCACCTAATACGCCAGAAGTATGACATGCTGCACATGCGCCTTTGTAAATGTCTTCACCAGAACGAGGACCAGAAGCAGCCGCGCCAGCCGCTGCAGCGCCAGCAATGTGCACACTCCCGACAGGTTGAATACGGGCTTTAAGATCATCGTTTGATTCGAATGCTTGTACACTAAACAAAGTTAATGCAACGACAGCCAAGGTGACTAACTGTTTTATTTTCATGGGAATATCTCCATTTAGTGGTGGGTAAATTATAATCGACCCTATTATAACGACAAAAGTTGGCGCAGCAATAGCTTTTAGTATTATCTGTGTAAAAGTTGCAATACTATCGTGACAGGCTATTCTTTATATACACCAAGGTTTAGCACAAGGAATGTGAAGTCAGGTGACCTTTTGGACATTATTTTCTTATCTTAAAACGCATCGTCTCGCGATGGCTATTATTCTAGTACTGCTGATCGGTGAAACCGGTATCAGTTTGCTCATCCCTTATTTAGTTGGACAATTTACTGGGTTACTCTCCCCTGATTCCTCCCCTATTGTAATTTCTGGCATGCCGTTATCGTTAGATCTCGCAGCAGAAGATGCTTGGCAGGCTGGCGTATTGTGGTGGGTCTTAGGGATCTGGGTGGGATTGTTGATCCTACAAATGGGTCTGCGCTTTCAAACCGGTTTTCGCACCAACGTTATCGGTGCACAATTACTCACGCAGCTAAGTTGCAAAGTATACAATCACATTCAAGCATTACCGCTGGGGTATTTTGTGACCCAGCGCAAAGGTGCCGTCATTGCTCTGTTAAGTAATGATGTGCAGGTGGTGAGTTTCTTTTTGACTGGCGTGCTAACCGGGCTAGTACCTAGATTAGCTGCGATCTTTATGCTTATATTACTTAATGATGTCAAGGTATTTCGGTTTATCCGGGATCAGTGACAACATCACATCATACTGGTTCGTTTTTTGAGTCACATTCAAAATATGCAGTGCCCATTCATGGGTGTTAAATGCACTATCAAAAAAACGTGCACAGAGTATGCGGTTTTTGTCATCGAGAATGTCCCAATGACGCAATATATATATTCGGGCAGGATCTCCAGCGCAAGAACTTCGTTACGTGCTTGACGTAATGCATGTCTCATCGCGGTATTGAAGGCTTGTGGCTGTGCTTTTTCAAGCGCATAACTGGATACCAATAATACCCAATTATGATAATTGCCCGGATTTAATTCGGAGGCTTGCTCAAACCACTGACTTGCCGGTGACTTCGTCACGCTACTGCCAGTTTGTTGATTTAACAAGGTCTGAATACGGCCAAGGAGTTGAAACGCGTGCGCATGTTCGGCTTTTTTTCTGCCAACTGATCAATCTATTTAAAGTGCTGTTGGGCTAGAGGGATATTATCAATCGTACCTGTTTGCTCCCAACGTATGAGATCCGCTTGTTGTTGTGCTATTTCTAAATGAGTTGGCATCAACTTTAATACGAGCAGAATCCCAATAGCGGCAATAATAATGACCAACATACCAATAATGACCCATTGCTTAGTATTGGCATGGGTTTGTTGTTGGGGGTAATCCATCTATTTAATCGTCCATAGTTATTCAAGATGTTATGAAAAACCAGGCAAGGCTGCTTGATGTAGGCCCGAATTTTAAAACTGCACAATGACGAGCATAGTATGGTTCAATATAGCGGTTATTCAAGGTCGGTATTCAAAATAGTCAGGGAATGCTAAACTGGTTCATGCAATACTAAGTCAACGCAAAAAAAAACAACACTACTGAGGCTATTTCATGCTGTCCACCTATGCGACTATTGCGCTTGCTGTTTCTTTGTCGTCCTCGATTATTATTAGCAGTTTTTTTTCAAGTGATGCCGCTGCCCAGAATGTATCCATAGCTGATGCTCAGCTAGAGCCTAAGACAGAACCTAAGACAGAACCCAAAATCATCATGCACACATTAACAGTCAACGTCGAACATGAGTCAGGCAAAGATATTACGGTGCATGTGGGTCAAGCAGGGGAGATCAATGAGTTTGTGTTTACGCTGGAGCAAGCCAAAGATGCGAAATTTATTGAGACGCAGCTTGCAGATCTAGAGCCAGCAGTTCTCGAAGCAATCAAAGGTGCGTTGCTGCGCATCCATCGGTCGGAAGTGCTAGTCAACAGCGACCGAGTCGATGAAGTTGAAGTCCAATGGGTTAATGAATTGTGTAATGATACTAATGCCGATTGCGAGAGTATTATTCAAGTGACCAAAAGCAATCACGACAAGCGTTAGACGGCTTGTCAGTGAAATCATAACTAACGGCGAAAACGCTCCACTAACGCCATCACAGACACACAAGCAAAGCCGGCTAATACACCAAACAGACCTTGCAACACCATGGTGGTGGTGCCGCTGAGTAATGTTCCTAGCGTGGGGATATCAACAGAATACAGCGCTGCATCTTCGACTAAGTGATGGAAAAACGGCAAGCCATGCACTAATATTCCTCCGCCGACCAAAAACATTGCGGCAGTTCCGACAAACGACAATACTTTTAATAGTTTAGGTGCAAAATTAACAAGCCATTCGCCAAGTGTCGCTTGCAAACCTGCGCCTTGTTGCATGTAATGCAAACCAATATCGTCGAGTTTCACAATCAATGCGACCAAACTATAGACCCCTACGGTCATCACCAGTGCAATAGCACTGACCACAAACGCTTGGGTTAATAGCGGCTTATCCATGACTGTGCCTAACGTGATAACGACGATCTCTAATGACAAAATAAAATCGGTACGTATCGCACCTTTGATTTTGGTACGTTCAAATTTGACTAAATCGATATTGGGATTGCTGGCTGCTGTATGCAGTTGTCTGGTCTCGTCTTTGGTTTCTTTTGGAAAGAACCACGGATGAAAAAGTTTTTCCGCTCCCTCAAAACATAAATATAACCCACCTAGCATCAGTACGGGTAAGATTAACCAGCTAAAGTAAGCACTTGCTATCAAAGCGAGTGGTACGATAATTAGCTTATTAAACAACGAGCCTCTGGCAACGGCAAATACAACTGGTAACTCGCGCGCAGCCGATACTCCAGTGACTTGTTGCGCATTTAATGCTAAATCATCGCCTAGCACGCCTGCGGTTTTTTTTGCTGCAACTTTGGAGAGTACTGCAACATCATCGAGTACCGTTGCAATATCATCTAATAATAAGAGTAAACTGCCGCCTGCCATATGCGCCTCACGATCCATTAATATTCAAAAGTATAATCTATAATACCTTCGCGCTCGTGACTAGTCATGAATCTGTTGTGCGCGGGTAAAATGGCAGGAAGTGGGGGATATACTACTAATTGATGAGATGATTAGTTATAGTTAATAGCCGATAGAAATAAGTATCCGTTATTTTGCGCTATAAAACAGTACTTAAGTAGGATACTATATTGCGCTGAAAAATTTATTAGCAACGCCCACTGTCTACTATAGGAATACCATGACGACATCTAAAATTATCTACACTATTACCGATGAAGCGCCGGCATTAGCGACCTTTTCATTATTACCTATCGTTGAAGCGTTTGCCTCAGCTGCCAACGTAGATGTTGAAACTCGTGATATCTCACTTGCTGGTCGTATTATTGCGCATTTTCCAGAATATTTAGCAGAAGATCTGCGCATAGGTGACAGCTTAGCCGAATTAGGTGAATTAGCGAAAACACCTGAAGCGAACATCATCAAATTACCCAATATCAGTGCGTCAATCCCACAGCTACAAGCAGCGATTGAAGAATTAAAAGCCAAAGGCTATACCTTACCTGATTATCCAGAAAGCCCTAAAACACCAGAAGAAGAAGCGATTAAAGCTACTTACGCTAAAGTGTTAGGCTCTGCGGTAAACCCAGTTTTACGTGAAGGTAACTCTGACCGTCGCGCACCTGCGTCAGTTAAGCAATACGCACGTACTAACCCGCATTCAATGGGAGCTTGGGCGAGCGATAGCAAATCACACGTGTCACATATGGACGGCGGTGACTTCTATGGTTCTGAGTTATCAGTAACCGTAGCGAACGCACAAAAAGTGAGTATTGAATTTGTAGCCCAAGACGGTACACGTTCAGTATTAAAAGCGGACCTTGCATTATTAGATGGCGAAATCATCGATGCATCAGTCATGAACAAGCAAGCGCTTGTGGCTTTTTATGAAAAAGAAATCAACGCAGCCAAAGACCAAGACGTTTTATTGTCATTGCACTTGAAAGCGACGATGATGAAAGTGTCTGATCCGGTTATCTTTGGTTATGCTGTTCGCGTGTTCTACGCAGACGTATTTGCTAAGCACGGTGCGACATTCGATCAAATCGGCGTTGACGTAAATAACGGTTTAGGTGATGTATATGCCAAAATTAGCAGCCTAGCGCCAGAACAGCGTGAAGAAATCGAAGCAGACATCCAAGCGGTATACGCGACTCGTCCTGATATGGCGATGGTGGATTCTGACCGTGGGATCACTAACCTACACGTACCAAGTGACGTGATCATTGATGCTTCTATGCCAGCAGCATTGCGTGCATCTGGTCAAATGTGGGGCCCAGACGGCAAGCAAAAAGATACCAAGTTCATGATCCCAGATCGTAACTATGCAGGTGTATTCCAATCAGTTGTGACTTACTGTAAAGCCAATGGCGCATTTGATCCACGTACTATGGGCACAGTGCCTAACGTTGGTCTTATGGCTCAAAAAGCGGAAGAATACGGTTCTCATGACAAAACATTCATCCTATCTCAAGCCGGTACAGTTAATGTAGTAGATGCACAAGGCAATGTCCTTATGTCGCATGCGGTAGAAGAAGGTGATATCTGGCGCATGTGCCAAACTAAAGACATCCCTATCCAAGATTGGGTTAAATTAGCCGTGACACGTGCACGCGCAACTAATGTTCCTGCGATTTTCTGGTTAGATGCTAACCGTGGTCACGATGCACAAATGATCGCTAAAGTGGAGCGTTATTTACAAGACCACGATACCAGCGGATTAGATATCCAAATTATGGAGCCAGTTGCTGCAACTGATTTTACCCTTGATCGTTGTGGTAAAGGCCTTGATACCATTTCTGTAACAGGTAACGTATTACGTGATTACTTGACTGACTTGTTCCCAATCCTAGAGCTAGGTACAAGTGCTAAAATGCTGTCTATCGTGCCACTAATGAATGGTGGTGGTTTGTTTGAAACTGGCGCCGGTGGTTCTGCACCTAAGCACGTACAGCAATTCAACAAAGAAAACCATTTACGTTGGGATTCATTGGGTGAGTTCTTGGCATTAGCGGCATCACTAGAGCATTTCAGTAATGTAACGGGTAATACAAAAGCGAAAGTCTTAGCCGATACGCTAGACCAAGCAACGGCTAAATTCTTACAAGAAAACAAGTCTCCGTCACGTCGCGTGAATGAGCTTGATAACCGTGGTTCACACTTCTACCTTGGTATGTATTGGGCAGAAGCGGTTGCAGCACAAAGTGCTGATGCTGAATTACAAGCAACGTTTGCTCCTATCGCAGCAGCGTTAATTGCTAATGAAGACAAGATTGTTGCAGAGTTAAATGGTGCTCAAGGTCAGCCTGCTGATATCAATGGTTATTACTTTGCGGATGTGGCACTAGCTGCTCAAGCAATGCGTCCAAGTGCGACATTCAACGAAATCTTAGCGCAATTAAACTAAGTTACACTTAGTTAGACGAAGCTTAGTTTCGCTAAGGTTCGAATTGATATTAAAAAGCACTGTGATCCTAGATTACGGTGCTTTTTGTTATATGGCGGGAATTCAGGTTAATTAGCCTTTAAGTTATTCAATGCCTTTCATCATCGCTTGACGTGGTTTTAAGTTTTCATACTCAGGCATGCGTTTAGTTTGTTTCGCTTTCATTGCTTCCATCACATCCGGCATTTGAAACATACCCGCTTGCCAGGTCGCCATATAATCTAAACTATCAGCTACCGTATGATCACGAGTATAGTTGATCATGGTTTTACATCCTGCAACCGCCATCGGTGAGTTTGACGCTATAGCGTGTGCGATGTTCATCACTGCTGCTAACATACTTTCGCTATCTGCATATACTGCATTGACAAAGCCTTGTTGTAAGGCTTCTTGTGCGCTCCAATTACGACCTGTATAAGCGAGTTCACGCATTAAGCCTGCGGGGATCAGATGAGGTAGACGCTGCAGAGTACCGACATCAGCAGTCATGCCGAGTTGGGTTTCTTTGATGGTAAAAAAGGCATCCTTTGTACAATACCGACAATCTGCTGCACTGATCATATCTACCGCACCGCCAATCGCACCGCCTTGAATGGCGACTAATACTGGCATCCTCACGGTTTCTAATGCGTTAAACGCATCTTGCAGCCCGAATATTGAGCGACGCATGCTTTCAGCCCGACGCGCAGGCTCACCAGTAAACTGCTTGGCCATATTTGTAAATACTGACAAATCCATCCCTGCACTAAAATGTTTACCGGTGCTGCTGATCACGATAACCCGTACATCACCACGGGCATCTAACTCACGAACCAATGCGGGTAATTCCAGCCAAAACTCAGGCACCATTGCATTAAGGCGGTCAGGGCAACTTAACCGGATATGAGCAATGTGCTGCGCGATTTGTGTGTCAAAACAAGTGTGGGAGTCGACAAAGCTGGATGCGGTGTTATTAGTCATAGGGCTGCTTAGATAAGATTAATTTAATACTAATTAACATACTCGTAACATCAGAGGCCGTCAATATTTGGACACGGATTCTCCTTCAGATATTTGTTGAGTGGGCTGTTTTGTTATACCATCTACTAAAATCTTCAACGAGAATACTCACCATCATGATGGATGCTAGCACTGCGATTGCGATAATTGAACGTTTGGCGGGACCGGCGACGTTTGAGCGTGGAACCGCAATTTATAACGATCAAGCAATTCTGAGTTTTAATAAAAACCGTAACAAGATCAAAGCGACAGTGCAAAGCGCCTCAGCTCCTGGGGTAAAAGTCTATCAGGTCACCTTAACCATTAAGCCAGCTAGTTATGATGGGGGCTGCGATTGTCCGGCTTCAGAGGGCTTTGATTTTTGTAAGCATTGTGTGGCAGTTGCCCTGCAACATGCCGATAAATTAGCGCAACTAGAGGCTGCTCAAGGTGGATCAGCTATAGACCGCATCCAAGCGTTAATTGAAGACATGGATGAGCAGCAAGCCAAAAATGCATTATTAAACTGCATTACGCAAGATGAAGAATCGATCTTAGTTTGGCGTTTGCGCGCGGATATTAGCCAAGAGTTCGCAGTGGGAAAAACAAAAGGCTCGGTGATCACTGAACTTAAAACGTTGATCACCAAAGCGTTACCTTTTCGGGACGTGTGGCAATACAACAAAGCACGCGCGTATTTTCAACAGGCTCAAGAAAAATTATCTTTGATAATAGGGTTGCTGCAGTACTTGCCAACTGAGCAAGCACATGCCGTGGCATATCAAATACTTAAGCGTTATGACAAGATCTTTGAACGGGTAGATGACAGTGGTGGATTTCGCTTTGAATTAGAGCATGATATTTTGGCTGCGTTTGCGACTTCCGTACAGCGCTTAACTTGGTCGGTAAGTGTCAAAGCGAATTATTTACTCTCGTTGTATTCACCTGACTTAGATGTGATGGAGTTTACTGATATTCCGCAGCGCTTTATCGCGTCTACCGATGATGAGTTACGTGAGGCGTTTTATACCCAGCTCGAACAAGATGTGATACTGGCGACTGTTGAGACTAGTGGCCATGACAATATTAACTTCACTGTCAGTATCAAGATGCGTGATCTGTGTGATTATTATGCCGCACAATCGGATTATTCCAAGGCCATCGAGGTTTTTACGCTGTTAGCGTGCCATGCGGATGATTTTTTGCAGTTGGTTAAATGGGCGATTGCTGCGAAAGATGTGACATTAGCATTGCAGTTTCTAACCCAAGCTAGAGAAACAGATACCTATCATAAATTTACCAAAGAATGTTTAGCATTAGAGGCTGAGGTGGCGCGTTTGCATGGTGATCCTGAGGCCGCTATAGAGTTGCAATGGCAAACGTATACTCATTCGCTAGTGCTGGATGATTATATTCAACTACACGTCCAAATTGCCAAGACCTACCAGCATAGTGATACCGATACCGATAATGATAGTGAGCTTGCGGCAGCCAAAAAAGCTTGGCAAGACAAGACGTTATTGTTTTGGGATGAAATACTCGCAACGCTACCTAGTGAGCGTGCTGGTCCACATCGTTTAATTACCGCAGAACCCTTTGTAGAATTATGCTTATATTTGGGTTTAGTGGAACGTGCGATTGAGTTGGCGAAGCACTACCCGATTGACCGTGATGTGCTGTATCAAGTGGCGGCAATCAGTAGCAAATATGCCCCAGAACAGACGTTTGATTTGTATCGGCGTCTGATCCTGATTTGGCTCAAGACGGCCAAATCCGCTGACTATAAAAAAATCATTAATTTACTTTTAGAGCTGCAAGGATTGCTCACAGATTTACCCGTCTTACCGCCACCCGATAATGTTGAACGTGCCTTTGATTTTTTCATTAACGAGATTGCGTATGAGTTCGCACAAAAGCGTCAGTTGCAAACGATGATTAAACGACATTTCGTGGTGTAGTACTAACGTTGTAAAGCTTAAGCTTGAGGTTAAGCTTTAGGTTTAGGGATCTGCTGTAACATTTGCTCAGTATAGTCATCGACGTCCAGGGTCAGACCATATTGCTCGGCGAGACCATCTAGCTTAGCTTGGGCGATTGCAAGCTCTTCCATGATGATTGTATTGTCATCCAGTTGCCACAATAGACGCGAGCCGGCATAACTATATTGCAAGGCCAGCATGGCATGGTAGTTACCCATTTCTGACGCTGGCGTGATCCTAAGCATTTTACGATTAATTTTATTTAATGCCTGTTTCAAATTCCACACATAAGTGACTTCAGTCATAAAGTCATGGCTACGATATTTGTTTAATACAAATCCAATAGCCAAACTGGTGATGATGACGCCCGTTATATTCCAATGAAAATGACTACCACTTGGATCAGGGTACAGTGCAATTAACGCTTGAGCGATCCCTAAACTACCGACAATAAGCGTAATAATCGCTGCGACAATCACTATATTTAGGTGGCGACGGTAGCGTACTTTATCAATTAGAGGGTTGATTTTAATCAGTTGCATAAATACCTAATGAGTTAACTTAATAAATAAACCAAGGATAAAAAGGGTGAAATAATCCACGCGCGTAGATTCTCTGCAAATGATACCATAGGGTGTTGGGTATGCATTAATTATCCACCTTTTATCAACATACCATTTTGCCGATTTGCCATTTAATAGGATTACCGTTTGTCTTCATTACCAATTAACACCATTGCCTTAATTGCTGTTTGTGCGGGCTACTTGATAGCGCCGTTAGGCATGGCTGCCGTGAATGTGGCCATTCCTCCTTTAGCCGAAGATCTGCGTGCTACTGCTATCCAAGTCAGTTGGATGCCAACTTTATATATTCTTAGTAGTGTCGCTTTTATGTTGCCATTTGGTAAGTTAGCGGATAACTATGGCCGTAAAAAAATCTTTGTCTGGGGCTTTGTCCTCAACGCCTTAAGTGCCGGTATGTGTGCGATTGCTACCAATATTGAATGGATGCTCTTTTGGCGCTTTGTCCAAGGAGCGGCTGGAGCAATGATCTTTGGTACTGGTATTGCCATTATTACTGCCGTAACACCGACGCATAAACGCGGAGCGGCGCTCGGGACAGTCGCAGCTTGTGTCTATGTGGGGTTGACCTTAGCACCGGCTATTGGTGGCTATTTAACGCAATGGCTGGGATGGCGCTCGGTATTTTATTTTCAACTGCCTTTAATCGCTGGGTTATTAGTGTTTGTGTATCGCTATTTAGATGGCGAATGGCAAAATGATGAACGCACGCCATTTGATTGGGTGGGTGCTGGGTTATTTATTATTTTTGCGACAGGGTTGGTGTATGGTTTGAGTGAGTTACCGTCACTGTTGGGTTGGTTGTTGTTGACCGGATCAGTCATTAGCTTAATCGGGTTTATCATGCATCAGCGCTATATTGATGCGCCGTTGATCCGAGTGCAGATGTTCAGTGAATCACGGGTGTTCAGTCTATCTTTATCAACAGCACTATTAATGTATGGCAGTAATTTTGCGATTGTGTTTTTGTTGAGTTTGTATCTGCAATTTATTCGTGGATTTGATCCTGCTCAAACGGGTCAGATATTATTGTTACAAGCCTTGTGCATGGCTATTATTGCACCGTTTGCAGGTAAATTAGCTGACCGTTTTGAACCAAGAATTGTCGCAACCGTTGGCTGTATGATTGTTGCCGCGGGTTTTATTAGTTTGGTGCAAATTGATTTAGCGACGAGTGCGATGCATATCGGCGCAGCACTAGCGTTAATTGGCGTTGGCTTTGGTTTGTTTTCAACACCTAACAACAGTGCCATTATGGGCGCGGTAAAAACACAAGAAGTTGGGGTGGCGTCAGCATCCATGAATCTAGCCCGCACCATTGGTAATCTGATTGGCATGAGCTTGGTTAATTTGATGATCCATTATTACATTGGTGATGCGTCATTTTCAGCACAAACCAATGATGAACTAATGCAAACGATATCACTCGCTTTGTTTATGTCATTGAGTTTTGTCTTAGTGGCGTGCGTCTTGTCGTCATTGCGCGGCAAGCAATAACGCTCGTTGTCGTGCACGGTCAGTCAATTATTTCCTTTACGCGTTAATATTACAACAATTATACCCACGACAACACCCCAAAACGCCGACGAAATATGGAACATGTTGACGCCTGATGCCGTGACCAAAAAGGTCATCAATGCTGCATCGCGATAGGTTGCTGTAGCAAGTGCATTGTGTAAGCTAGCGGCGATGGTTGATAACAAAGCAAGCCCTGCTAAGCCAGCCACCATAGTTACTGGAAATGCGGCGAATAAACTCACGACAGTGGCACCCAATATGCCCGCAATGATATTAAATACACCAGCAGATAGCCCAGCAATATACCGTTTATCAGGATCATGATGCGCTTCGTCACTGGTACAAATCGCCGCAGTAATCGCCGCCAAGTTAAACGTAAATCCGCCAAAAGGGGCAAGTATCATAGTACACAGGCCTGTTGTGGTAATGATGGGAGATATAGGTTGGTGGCTGTAGCCACTGCTTTGTAAAATAGCGACTCCTGGCAGGTTTTGTGATGCCATAGTGACAATAAATAGCGGTACACCAATACCGATGATTGAGGCTATTGAAAAGTTCGGAGTGACCCACTCTGGTGTAGCAAATCCCATATCAATGGCACTTAAGGACAAGCTACCATTACTTAAACAAAACACAGTGCCGACGATCAAGACCATCACAATGGCGTAGCGTGGCACTAGCCATTTCATCACTAAATACGTGACTAACATGGTAATAATAAGTAGTGGATCAGTTTCGACGGCGGTGAATATACCAATCCCAAATTGCAATAAGATCCCCGCTAGCATCGCTGCGGCGATGGGCATTGGGATGAGTTTGGAAAAACGGTTAAACCAACCTGTCACGCCTAACAGGATGATCATCAAGCCCACAAACAAAAATGTACCAGTGGTTTCAGATAGACCTGTACCTTGTAAACTCGACGCTAACAACGCTGCACCAGGCGTTGACCACACGATAATAATAGGACGACGATAATACCAAGATAAGCCAAAGGTGGTGACGCCCATCCCGATCCCTAGCGCCCAGATCCATGATTCAACTTGTGCAGGGTTAGCACCCGCCGCTTGTGCTGCTTGAAATACAATCGCCACAGCACTTGCAAAACCAACAAGCACAGCAATAAATCCAGCCACGATGGCTGACAACGAGAGATCTTTGAGGAGTGTATTCACAGGCGCCTTGTCTTATGTAAAAAAGAGTAAAAAGGGTAAACGGTCACAGATACTTGAATTGTAGAGACTTATTAATCCAATGCAATACTTACAACACCCCCAATGCAATAAGACAGGGGGTTAGTAGGGTAATAAGCACATTGTTACGTAAATTTGGCAGGAGTTCTTGGTTAGAGGCATGCGATGCCATGCGCATCAAAAACCACCCAATGTGTAAGGATAAGCCAATCGGAATAAACACAATCAGATTGAGTAATGAGATGTAGCCTAAACCTAAGCTAATGGCTAGAGTGCCCGCACTGAACAGCGCCATACCGGTATAGATACGTGCAGCACTGGCGCGTCCATAGTGGATGGCCCAATGGCGGCGACCATGTGCTTTATCTGCTTCAATATCTGGAAATTGGTTTAATAACAACAAGTTATTGACTTGAAAAAAGACAATGAAACTGACCAGCAGTACGTTAGGGTTAAATGTCTGAGTCAGGATAAAGTAGCTACCGTTTATCAATAGTAAGCCAAATCCGGCGCCAGGGGCGAGTAAACATAACACCGGAAAACGATTCAATATCGGGGTGTAGGTCAGCACAATACTGATCCCTAATAAGCCAATGACCAACAAAGGCAGCCCGACAATTAAGCTGATATACACTCCAATAATGCAACAGACGATGAGTGCGATAATTGCGCCGACCAAGATGGATTGCTTGGCATGAGGTTGCGCGATTAATCCACCACTGCCTCCGCTAAATGGGGTCTTATCAGTCTTGGTATCCAAGCCACTTGTAAAATCGAGATACTCATTGAGCATGTTCACGGCAATGTGAGCGCATAGTGCGCCGATAGCGATCAGGCTAGCTAAAAACGGATTGATAGTCTGTTGCTCATGATACGCAAATGCAAAAGGCACACTTAAACATGCAAAGGTAAGGACTAAAAACGCGGGGCGGCTTGTCGCGATTAAGGTGGATAAGTGCATAGTGGGCTTCCTTGGTAAACACAATATAAATACTCGTGCGATACATGTACGGCTAGGTATGGCATCGATTGGTATGGTATTGTGTGACTTTCCCTAATAATAAGATGATTATGTCAGTCCAATCTCCTTTTTCCAAATTTACTTTTCCTTCAGGCCTCACCATTAAAAATCGTTTAGTCAAAGCATCGATGGAAGAAAACATGTCGGATGATGGCTTGTTGCCGAGTGATGAATTAATTCATTTATATGGCCAATGGGCGCAAGGTGGTGCCGGACTCTTATTAACGGGCAATGTCATGGTGGATCATGCTGCAATGACGGGGCCTGGTGGTGTCGCGTTAGAAAAAGGTACTTCTTTGACGCGCTTTGTCGAATGGGCGGCAGCGGCGAAACAATATGATTGTAAGGTCTGGATGCAAATCAACCATCCAGGTCGTCAAGTGTATGCGAATATGCAAGGAAAGGTCTTAGCGCCGTCAGCGGTGCCACTGAACATGGGTAAATTATCTAAGTTATTTGGTCAGCCAAGTGCAATGACTGAAATGGAGATCGAAGATGTCATCACCCGTTTTGGTGATACTGCAGAACAAGCCCAAGCTGCAGGATTTGATGGCGTGGAAATTCATGCTGCTCATGGGTATTTGTTAGCTCAGTTTTTATCACCATTAGTTAATCAACGTACTGATCAGTGGGGTGGAAACATCGCCAATCGTGCTCGCCTGTTGCTTGCGATTGTGACCGAAGTTAAACGACGTACCTATGATGATTTTGGCGTTGGTGTGAAGCTAAATTCAGCGGACTTTCAGCGCGGAGGTTTTGCTGAAGATGACGCGTTAGCTGTAGTTAAAGTGCTGGAGTCATCAGGGATTGATATGGTTGAACTCTCCGGAGGAAGTTACGAGGCACCTGCGATGCAAGGCATGACTGCCGACGGTCGAACATTAGCGCGAGAGGCATATTTTTTAGAGTTTGCCAACATGATCGCAGCGCAAACCTCAATCCCTATTATGACAACCGGCGGCATTCGACGCTTGCCAGTGGCTGAGCAAGTATTGACAAACGGTGTTCAGTTGGTGGGTTTAGCGACCGCATTAGCGATGACGCCAGACTTGCCTAAGCGTTGGCTGAAAGAGCCAGATTTTGTGGCCCCTTATCCTGCAGTTTCTTGGCGTAACAAGACCTTACAAGCCCTAGCCACCATGGCGATGATCAAGCGTAATTTACAGCGCATTGGTCAAGGCAAAAAGCCTTTAGCATCATTATCAGGTTGGTGGAGTTTATTGTGTGATCAACGTCGTAAAGGACGATTGACGAAACGTTATGTGCGGTATTTGCGGAGTGTGGGAAAGTAGATCACTTTTACAAAACTACTTCGACAATTGATACACCGACATATTCACTGCACTCGCCAAATTCAATGAGTCTATTGCGCCACTTCCAGCAATCGTAAACGCGTCTGCATCACAAGCAGTGAGGGCATCTCGAGGCACACCTCTCGCTTCATTACCAAACAAATAACATTCATATTCGGCAAATTTAGGTGATCGGATATTCTCACCTTGCATATCTAAATACGCAAAACGCTTGAATCGTTGGCTTAACGCTGGCAAAGAGACATCTTGCTCAATAGCCACATGAAACATCGCCCCCATGCTAGAGCGGACTACTTTGGGGTTATACGGATCAACACTGTTAGGGCTAAGTAATAAGCGAAAGTTGCCAAACCAAGCCAGGGTTCGAATGATCGTCCCTAAATTACCTGGATCTTGAACTTCGTGGAGATAGATGCAGCGCTGTGTGACATTATTTAGTGTTGTATCGGTTTGATTGGTAAGGTGACTCGATAGAGGCACGCAGGCAATGATACCTGGCGGCGTTTTGGTGTCGCTCAGTTGCGCCATTTTTTTACTCGTAATTGTGCTGCAAGTAAAACCCGGTGAATGTTGCGCTGCCCAATCTTCATAATCTGGGGTAACAAATAAAATACTATTTTTTAGATACGGCTGAGTGTGAGAAGCTTTTTGTAGTTCCAAGACTAAATGTTCACCTTCTAGCAAATAGTGACCGAACTCTGTGCGATATTTTTTTTGATGTAACTTTTTCACATTATCAAATTTCATGCCTATTTCCCGTCAGCACTCACTGGTTAATATCATTTTGGCGAACAATCCTAAGACTGCGTTTGCAAATCTAGCGGGTAAGTTTACAATATGTGCTGTTCTAACGAAACCTATAGCATGATTAATTATGGCGAAGCCAAAACCCGGTAAAAAATGGATGGAAGAGCATCTCAACGATCCGTATGTCAAAAAAGCACAAGTGGATGGCTATCGCTCGCGTGCGAGTTATAAATTAATCGAGATCAACGAAAAAGATAAGCTGTATCAAAGTGGCAATATTGTTATGGATCTCGGCTCAGCCCCTGGTGGTTGGTCCCAAGTCATCGCTCCTGTAGTTGGCAGTAAAGGTCGCGTGATCGCCTCGGATATTTTACCGATGGACGGCATTGTCGGTGTGTCATTTATTCAAGGTGATTTCACGGATGAGCGAGTATATGACGCGATTGTAAACCTGCTGGGTGAGGATCGAGTCGATACCGTTGTTTCAGATATGGCACCGAATTTAAGTGGTGTGAATACCACGGATCAGTATTCGTCGATTTATTTAGTCGAACTGGCATTGGATATGGCACGCAACGTGTTAAAACCTGGCGGGTGTTTTTGTGCCAAGGTATTCCAAGGTGTGGGTTATGAAGAATACGTCAAAGATGTGCGTAAGTCGTTCAGCAAAGTCATTATTCGTAAACCAGCTGCATCACGGGCACGCTCGCGTGAAGTATATGTAGTCGGGAAAGGCTTTAAAGGCTAGTTACTAGCTAAAGCTACTCAATGATTAACAATGGGATCTTGTTTTTGACACCGTTCCATTTATTCGCGTCGCTCGGCGCGGGTTTAATTTCTGTGATGTTGGGCCATTGTTGCGCTAATTCGGCATTCAACGGTAAAAAGTCTTTTTGGTCATCGGGTAATTTTGTATCTTGATAAATCGCATCTGCCGGACATTCAGGTACACATAACTCACAATCAATACAAATATCCGGATCAATCACCAAAAAATTAGGCCCTTCAAAAAACGCATCGACCGGACACACGGCAACACAATCGGTGTATTTACATTTGATACAGTTGTCGGTGACTACAAAGGTCATACTTATCTCGGCGTCAGTGGTGGGTTGTCTGGTGAGCGCAATTATAAAGTAGCAGTATCAAAACTCAAGCTTCTGTTTTAAAATAGTCGCGCCCTGACAGAAAGGCTGTCCGGTATTGCTAAGAGTACCCCTATTATGTTGCGTTTAACCGATATCAAACTTCCCCTCGATCACGATGAACAGGCTCTTGAACTTGCGATTTTAAGCAAACTCAACATTCCCAAAAGCCAACTGGTATCATTTGAGATGTTTAAGCGAGGCTATGACGCACGTAATAACAAAAATATTCAGCTCATCTATACCTTAGATGTCAATGTCACTGAGCCAGAGGCGTTGTTAGTTCAGTTTTCCCAAGACCAACACGTTCGCGCTACCCCAGATATGACTTATAAGTTTGTGGGTCATGCTCCAGAAGATTTAAATGAACGCCCAGTCGTGGTGGGATTAGGACCTTGTGGCTTATTTGCGGCATTGATTTTGGCACAAATGGGCTTTAAACCTATTGTGTTGGAACGAGGTAAAGAGGTGCGTCAACGCACTAAAGACACCTTTGGTTTTTGGCGTAAGCAGCCACTTAACCCGGAGTCTAATGTGCAATTTGGTGAAGGTGGCGCAGGGACCTTTTCTGATGGAAAACTATACAGTCAGGTTAAAGATCGCAAGCATTATGGACGTAAAGTCTTACACGAATTTGTCAAAGCCGGTGCACCAGAAGAAATCATGTACGTCAGCAAACCCCATATTGGTACCTTTAAGCTGGTGAATATGGTCGAAAAAATGCGTAAAGAAATCATCGAGCTCGGTGGCGAAATTCGCTTCAGTACGCGCGTCGAAAAGTTAGATTTAGATAAATTGGGGTCAGATCCAATTTATTCGGATAATAAAAGTGGATCTGACCCCATTTATCAACTGAAAGGTTTGCATTTGTCTGATGGCAGTTATTTAGCTGCCAAGCATGTGATCTTAGCGGTCGGTCATAGTGCTCGAGATACTTTTGAAGCCTTGTATGAGCAAGGTGTATATATCGAAGCCAAACCATTTTCAGTTGGCTTTCGCATCGAGCATGAACAAAGTATGATCGACAGTTGCCGTTTTGGTGACAATGCCGGTAATCCTATTTTAGGTGCAGCGGATTATAAACTGGTACACCACTGTAAAAATGGTCGTACGGTATACAGCTTTTGTATGTGTCCAGGCGGAACGGTGGTCGCAGCAGCATCTGAGCCAGGTCGCGTCGTCACCAACGGAATGAGTCAGTATTCACGTCACGAGCGCAATGCCAATAGTGCGATTGTAGTGGGTATTACTCCAGAAGAAGATTTCCCAGGGCATCCATTAGCAGGCATTGCTTTACAGCGGGGTTTAGAAGAGCTCGCGTATAAAGTTGGCGGAGAAAATTACTCTGCGCCTGCGCAATTAATTGGCGATTTTATGCAAGGCACACCTAGTGGAGAAATCGGCGGCGTCAAACCATCTTATACTCCAGGCATTACCTTGACCGATTTGAGCACTGTGGTACCTGATTATGTCACCCACGCCATCCGCGAAGCGATCCCGGCGTTTAATAAACAAATCAAAGGATTTGCAAAATCAGACGGTTTGTTGACTGGCGTAGAAACAAGAACATCTTCTCCCATTAGTATCAAACGTAATGCAGATTATCAAAGTGTCAATGTCAAAGGCCTATATCCTGCTGGAGAAGGGGCAGGTTATGCTGGTGGTATTTGGTCGGCGGGCATTGATGGCATACGTGTGGCTGAGGCTGCTGCATTAGATGCGCTGGCAAATTTGGAAAGCGTTTAGCTGTGTGTAAGTAACACTGATTAAAAAAACTATGATCAAGGATCAACTATGACAATTCAATTATTAAAAAAGCTACGTGCATTAAAATTATCTACATTGGCCGCGGCTTTGCCTCTTAGTGTTTCACTTATGCTGGCACTGCCGACTCATGCGACAGTCGTTGAAGTCAGAACTGTAGCCGGTGATTTTCAAATTAACTTATTTGATGAAACCACACCACAAAATGTAGAGAACTTGTTAAGTTATATCAATGCCGGCGCCTATAGTAACAACGTCGTACATCGCAGTGTGCCAGGATTTATTGTGCAAATGGGTGGCTTTGAATATGGTAATGCGTTTCCACCTGATGCGATTGCTACTGGCGCTGGCGTGACCAATGAGCCGCTATTATCAAACCTACGTGGTACTGTGGCAATGGCTAAATTAGCGGGCAATCCTGACAGTGCAACGTCACAATTTTTTATTAATTTAGGGGATAACTCCGCCAACCTGGATGCACAAAATGGTGGTTTTACTGTGCTTGGCCAAGTCATAGGTGATGGCATGGATGTGGTGGATGCGATTGCCGCCATATCACGCTTTAATTTTGGTGGCGCTTTCACAGACTTACCATTACGTAATTATACATCTGCTGATGGTGCAAATGGTGTGGTGCCAAACGACGACAACATAGTGATTATCACTGATGTGGTTGTGGTTGATGCCGCTGTCGTCACTAATCCAAACTTGACGCCGGTGCAAAATACATTGGCAACGCCCTCAAATTCAATACCAAATACATCATCAAATAACGGTGGTAGCTCAGGCGGTGCGTTCGGAGGTTGGGCATTATTGTGTTTAGGAATGATGTTGTGGCGTCGCAGTCCAGTAAAAACCAATTAATAGCGATGATCTAAAAACCTGTTGAACTGTATTAATAAGTTGCCAACAGCCAAGCCTCTTGGCTAATATAACAATTAAAATTTATAAAAAGTTAAATAAGGAATCGTGATGAGTAAAATAGTTCAAGAAGTCGTTGCAGCCAATGCTGAATATGTCGCTGATTTTGGTAATAAAGGTGATTTACCTATGCCTCCAGCACGTCAATTTGCCATCCTTACTTGTATGGATGCGCGCCTTGATCCTGCTAAATATGCTGGTTTATCTGAAGGTGACGCCCATGTTATCCGAAACGCCGGTGGCCGTGCGAGTGACGATGCGATCCGCTCATTAGTGATTTCTTATAAATTATTAGGCACTAGAGAATGGTTTGTGATCCATCACACCGATTGTGGCATGGAAACATTTAATTCTGAAATTATGGGTGAGTTATTGGCTGGTAGTTTGAAAACCTCTAACGTCGATGCATCAGGTTGGCATGACAGCAATGTCGGTGGCGGAACGACTGATGGTAAGTACATCAATTGGTTAACGATTAGTAATCAAGGTAAAAGCGTTATTGAAGATGTTGAGCGTATTCGTAATAACTCAATGGTGCCAAGTGATATCCCTATTTATGGTTATGTGTATGACTGTAAAACAGGCAATCTAGTGGAAATCCCGGAAGCAACTGCGGCAGGTAAAGCGAGCTAATTGATTATATTTTTAATCAGAATTTGAGGAATGAATCATGTGGGATCAGCGCTATAGTGAAACCGGCTTTGCATATGGCACTGAGCCCAATGATTTCCTCAAGTCTGCTTACGCGCATATCCCCGAAGGCGGACACGTATTGTGTTTAGCAGAAGGTGAAGGGCGTAATGCCGTTTTTTTAGCGCTGCAAGGTTATCAGGTTACGGCCGTTGATCAGTCTGCTGTTGGTTTGGATAAAGCCCAAGCGCTAGCCACGCAAAATGGCGTTAACATTACTACTATAGTTGCTGATTTAGCAGACTTTGATTTTGGCACCCAAGCATGGGATGGCATTGTTTCAATTTTTGCCCACGTTCCAGCTTCTTTACGCAGAGCCCTGCATACCCAAGTTGTTACCTCGCTGCGCGATGACGGCATCTTTATTTTAGAAGCATATACCTTGCGTCATATTGAAATGCAAGGAGTTGGTGGTCCACCCGCGACGGCAACTGACTTGTTTATGTGCTTGGATGATTTATCTGAGGAGCTTACCGGTTTAACCATGTTGCATACTCAAGCACTTGACAGGCACATCAGTGAAGGTCAGTATCATATTGGCCAGAGTGCTGTAGTGCAAATTATCGGGCGCAAATAAACATTTATCGTCTATTCTTATGTGTATCGAGCCAAGCTACCAACAATCTTAACTATATCAATCGAATGCACGTGTAAGTAACATTGAAATGCTAAGGAAGCATCATGATATACCAAAAATTAATTCTCGCTATTACCTTTATTGGACTAACTTCATGCAGTGCGCTGATGAGTCAAAACACAGGGAAACAGTCACAATCGAGTAGTTTGATGGAGTATTTATATCCAGATAAAGAAACTCGAAAAGAACATTCAGAAGCGATCCCTGTGTTGTCTCTACCAGTGAATGTGGGGATTGCGTTTGTGCCATCTAAAGGTTGGAGTGAAGATGGGATCAATAATACTGATCAGATTGAACTCCTTGAAACGGTCAAAGCCGCTTTCCTCAAGTATGATTATATAAACCGTATCGAAGTCATACCAAATGCATATCTTAAAGGTGGGACAGGATTTGCTAATTTGGAACAAGTCTCTCGATTATATGATGTGGATGTCATGGCGTTGGTATCGTATGACCAAGTCACGCAATCATTAGAAAATAATGCGGCGTTGTTGTACTGGACGATTGTGGGTATGTATGTGATCCCAGGCAATGAAAATTCGATTCAAACCTTTGTCGATACCGCAGTATTTGATGTAAAAAGTCGTACGATGCTGTTTCGAGCACCTGGAATCAATAAGCTATCGAAACGCACTACTGCGATAGGTATCGATAGTACATTAGAGCAAAAATCGAGAGAAGGGTTTGGTCTCGCAGTTGCCGATATGACCACTAATTTAGATGCCGAACTGAGTCGTTTTAAAACACGAGTTAAAGAAGAAAACGTCGCGAAGGTTGAATACCGAGCAGGATATAGTGGCGGCGCCATCAATGGGTATTTTTTATTATTGGCGTTCGGATTATTATTGTCTAGACTTAAGTTTAGGAGATAAAACCATGTTAAATTTAACGGAGCTCACTGCTTTTTTAGGCTGGTGCTTAGTCATTAATACCGGTTTTTTACTCATTAGTGGTGGGTTGTTACTAATCATGCGCGATTGGCTTATCAGTATTCATAGTAAAATGGTAGGTGTGCCAGTGGATTCGCTACCCACATTATATTTTCAGTATTTTGCGAATTACAAAATTGGTGTCATCCTGTTGAACTTCACGCCATATATTGCATTAAAAATGATGGTGTAAATAGTTAAACAAAAATCATTGCTGAAACGAATATTGACGCTTATATTAAGCAATCAGTCTTGTTGTTAAAATAAATATTAAAATAAGGAAATCCTATGGCCGAGATCGATATTGGTATTAATAAAGAAGACCGCTTAGCTATCGCTGAAGGGTTAAAGCGCTTACTCGCAGATTCATACACCTTGTACCTACAAACGCATAATTTTCATTGGAACGTTACCGGCATTCATTTTCGTGAACTGCACTTAATGTTTGAAGAGCACTATACCGAACTTGCTATTGCGGTAGATGATATCGCTGAACGAATTCGCACATTAGACGTGGCAGCTCCTGGAACGTATAAAGCTTTTTCTCAACTTAGTTCTATTGCTGAAGTCGACGGAGTACCCAGCTCTTCAGAGATGGTTGAATTACTTACCAAAGGTCATGAACAAGTTATCAAAACATCGCGTCAAGTATTACAGCTAGCCCAAAATGCGGATGATGAATCAACGTCTGCATTAGTGTCTGACCGTATGCGAGTGCATGAAAAAACCGCGTGGATGTTACGCGCAACAGGGCGAGTCTAAAGCACAAATGCGCCTGCATAAACCACATAAATCTCATCGTGTTGGTTGGTTGCGGGCAGCTGTATTAGGCGCCAATGACGGTATTGTTTCTACTGCAAGTCTCATTATTGGGGTGGCGGCGGCAGGTGTATCTCACCCAGAGATCATGCTTGCTGGTGTCGCCGGTTTAGTGGCTGGTGCCATGTCGATGGCCGCTGGCGAGTATGTTTCTGTGAGCTCTCAGTCAGATACAGAAAAAGCTGATTTGCACATAGAACAGCATTCATTAGATAAGCAATACGATTTAGAAATTCTAGAGTTGACACATATTTATGAATCTCGAGGAGTTTCACCCACCACTGCACGTGAAGTGGCTGAACAATTAATGGAATTTGACGCACTCGGTGCGCATGCGCGTGATGACATAGGGATCAGTGAAAACGGTAACGCCAACCCAGTGCAAGCTGCGCTCGCTAGCGCTGCCACTTTTGCGATTGGTGCAGCATTACCGCTACTGTTAGCTTGGGTGATTGTGAGCGAACGGTTGATGCTGGGTGTGGGTCTGGCATCCTTAGTTTTTCTTGCGTTACTCGGGGGAATTGCAGCACGAGCGGGTGGTGCATCGATTGTTGTTGGTGCTTTGCGAGTCACCTTTTGGGGAGCGTTGGCTATGGTGCTAACCGCTGCGGTGGGGCAGATTTTTCAATAGTCGCAGTCCTTTCTCATTATAAATTAAACACAAACTTCACCGTCACTCCTTGTCCTGCTTGTGAATTAGCAATCCGCATTTTGCCGTCATGGTACATTGCGAGCATATTGGCAATATACAACCCTAATCCTAAATGCACTTGTTGTGGATCATCAGTGGCACGAATAGACACCATTGATTCTAGTAACTGGTCTTGCATATCTTGCGGTAACATAGGACCGATATTGGTGATCTCAATGATCAATTGATCATGGTGTTGCGCTAAATGCAGCGTTATTTGAGAGTTAGGCTCAGCAAAATCAATGGCGTTGGCCAACACTTTATCAAGCATTTGGGCAAATAACTCCGGCGCGCCATTCAGGCTAATCTGACTGCCGGGCGCTAAGGTGTTATCAAAATTAAACGTGTGTTGGGTTGCAGTCATTTGGCTATTGCCAATCATATTGTCACACAAGGCAATTACATCAAACGACTCTCGTTCATTGCTTTTTAATGTATGCTCCAGTCGTGTCGCTTCACTCATGTTTTGTAAAATCAGGCTCAAGCGCTTTATCCCATCTTGCGCTCGCTGAATAAACACATCGTTTTGTGGGTTGTGCTGAGCAGCATTATTTAACGCAAGATTTTCTAAAGACGAATTGACAATTGCCACAGGGGTGCGCAGTTCATGCGATAAACGCGCTGCCATGTTTTCAAGATAATGATTGTATTGAGCCAAACGCTCTAGGACTTGAGCAAAGCTGCGCCCGAGATCGCCAATTTCGTCACTGGCATTTTGGGTGGGGATCATGCCGATGATTTTACCTTGGGGATCAATCGCCAGTTCGGTGTCATTGCGTAAGCGTCGGATCCGCGATGAAATGCGTGTCGCAAACAAAAACAACGAAAATGTACCAATGACCAAGACACTCAAAAAGAAATGAAATTGTTGTTCTAAGGCTTTGTTACGTAGGGTACGAATGCCATTAGTGGTCTGCTCCACCACGACGGCTCCCATCACCTCTCCGGCGACAAAAATAGGATGTGCCGCGGATAAAATCACCGCTTGTTTGTCGGAGCTTAAACGCCACAACGTATCAGACTCACCACTTAGCGCCATTTCAATATCTTGTCCGGCGAGTTCATAGGCATCGGCTAATTCATCAATAAAGACTTTGGGTGGCTCATTTAACACCATATAGTACAGAGGAAATAACCACTGTGATTCAATATACGTCCATAACGAGGGAGTTTGCTCATAGGATTCAGCGACATTTAAGCCTGAGGCATTTTGAATATCACCGGCTCGTGCTAATACTCGTTTGTGTTTATCGACGACCCACACTCGAGCATTGGCGTATTCTAGGCCTTGTAAGATTTGTTCGATTTCAGGGGAGGGGATTAATACGGTGCCTAGCGCATCCGATTGAGTTGGATTGGCTGTACCGATTGTACGCTCTTTTACGCGAGTATCATCATCATCCACATCGGTGATGGCAAAGGCAATATTACTGGCTAACATATCTAATGGGATCCGCAGCTCAATGCGATAGCCTTGGATTGATTGAGCCCATTGTCCTTGAATTCGGGTTTCTAATTTGAGGGGAACAAAGGCGCTTTGAGTATTTTCTAAGAGGTAGGCATTGACCCAGCCTGATTGGTACGGCGCAACTAAATAGCGCTCAAATTGACCGGTTTGATTAATCATCGCAATTTGTAAAAAGTCATTACGATCTATTCGAAGCGCATTTTCATTTCGATACACCACCGCGTCATCCACAACATCAAACATCACATATAAATACCGCCCAAATTGCCCCACCATATGAGTAAAGGACAAATCAGATTCGCTATAGGTCTCGGTTTGTTCGATAATATTGTCTTGCCCGTAATGGATCATGGAGCCTTGATAATCCCGCCAATCAGATAATTGGCCATCAAGCTGGATTGGATATTTGATGGGGTGGGCATATAAATCCGTTCCTGGTTTGACCGTATTGACCAGTGCCGATTGCTCAGTAAAAATGACCGGACGTTCATGTAATGCTGTCGCCACCGCCCTTGCTGTACCCACCATTGTTTGCTCTTGGCCGATACGTAGATAGGTCTCAAGCTCCCACACATATTGATAACCCAAATAGGGAATACACAACAAAAATGCAGAGAAAAAGAGGAGTTTAGCGCGTATCCCGAGCCTGAAAATAGAATTCATGTTAGTGCTGTTTCCAACGATAACCCATCCCATAGACGGTTTCGATATAGTCAAATTGGGTATCAATGATGATAAATTTTTTGCGAATACGTTTGATATGTGAGGTGATTGTGGTGTCATCCACCACCATTTGTGACTCATCCATCAGTTGTTGCCTTGATTTGACATGACCTTGGTGTTTGACAATCGCATGGAGCATCCAAAATTCGGTGACCGTGAGATCTATTGGTTGGGCTTGCCAGGTTAACTTCATTCGTAACGCATCAATAAATAAGTCGCCAACGGTCATACTGTCATCGGTTTTCGGTGTGGCCTGTAAGGCCTCAGTTCGCCTAAATAACGCTCCGATACGCGCTAATAAATGGAGTAAACTAATGTCTTTGGTCAGGTAATCATCCGCGCCTAAACGCAGACCACTAATCGTATCCACATCATTATCTCGTGCGGTAAAAAAAATAATGGGTAAGGTTTGGGATAAATTACGCAGTTGTTGGCACAACACAAACCCACCATCCATTTCTTCTCCTAAGCCAATATCAATGATGGCTAAATCCGGAAGTTGCATAGCAAAAGCACGTTGGGCATCTGCACGCGAGGCGTACGCATTGACATGATAGCCATGCTGATTAAGCGCGGCGATATAGTTTTCACGAAGCGCCTGATCGTCTTCTACTAGTGCAATGTGTTTCAAGAATGGTAGCTCAGTTAATTTAACAACCTCTTCACTATACCCATTTTTAGCATGATGAAAAGTCTGGAAGTGCGAACGGAGCACATTTCCATTTTTTCGCCACAATTGATCGCCACATTGCCATTTTTCCAGCCAAAAAAAGCCTAATAAGTTAGTTTTAATGTTTCTGTCACCAAGACAAAACACATTTAAACTTAAAAGGATCACCTCATGGCTTATTCACATTTTATCACCGGCGCAGCATTATGCGTTGTAGCAACCTGCTCCGCGGCACAAACGGCAACTGCCGAAACCACTAATGTTAAGGCTTCTGATGAACATTCAGGGGCTAATTATCATGTCAATAACCGTGTTAACTCCGAATCGACACATAGCGCTTTTGGCTTTGGTGGGGGATTGTTAACTGGTGCAGCGTTAGGCGGCCCTGTGGGTGCAATTATTGGCGCTACGCTGGGCGTATTAATGGTCGAAGAGCATAACGATGACACTCACATTGAAAGCTTGCAACATGATCTAGTTATTGCGCGTCATGCTTTGAGTGCGAAGGACGAGGAATTAGTGGCGTTAGTATCAGCGCAACAGCAACAGTATCAATCGATTCAACCTGTCAGTTACACCACTACAATAGTGCCGGATTTTCCTGAAATGAAAAGCCATATTCAGTTTATCTCAGGCATGACAGAGATTGCATCTAGCTATTTTGATCAACTTGATTTGTTGGCGAACGTGTTAAAAGATAACGCAAAGTTACAAGTGAGTTTAACCGGTTTTGCTGATCTTCGTGGCTCAAGTGAAGACAATTTATTACTTTCCGCTGCGCGTACCGATGCGGTCAAAGATTATTTACTTAACGCACAGGTGCCGGTGCGACAAATCAACACGTTTTCATTAGGAGAAAGCCAAGCGCAACAAGCGAGCACATGGGATGAAACCTTGTTTTTTGACCGTCGGGTAACGTTGCATATCACCCCAATCACAACAATGACAGCAGCCAATTAATGGCTGCTCGCTGAGCACATCACATAAGGAGCAACAATCATGTTCAAAATCATTGTTCTAGGGATTGCAATTATTAGCGGGGCGAGTGTGTTGGCGTCGAACCGACTTGCCGAGCAACCGGATCTAAATAGCGTTCCTTCTGGTGTCGTTTTAGGTGTTCCAGCGAGTATTTCGGCGAGAAACCCACCGCAGATCAACATTAATGTCCAAGGAAGTAATGGACTGATTAATCATGCACCGAATGTCGTGACGAATATTTTTCACGTACAAGAAGGTACATTGTTTTTTGACCATGTGCAGGCGGATATGGCTAAATCGTATGTGCCAAGCCCTGTGATCAATACCAGTGTGGATATGCGGGTGAGCGGAGTGGTTGAGCGTACTCGGGTGACCCAGACTTTTGTTAACCCAAGTAGTGAATGGGTTGATGCAACGTATGTGTTTCCAGTTCCCGTGGGCGCTGCGGTGGATGAATTATTAATGACTATTGGCTCTCGCCATATTGAGGGTCAGATCCAAATTAAAGAACAAGCCATTAAAACGTTTAATCAAGCTAAACAAGCCGGTAAAAAAGCAAGTTTGGTCTTACAAAAACGCCCTAATTTGTTCACTAATCAGATTGCCAATATCGGGCCGAATGAACGAATTGAGATCAGTATTACCTATCAAAATACCGCGCAATATGCGGATGGGGAATATTCGGTACGTTTTCCAATGACGCTCTCACAGCGCTATGCCGTCAGAGCTGATAATGTGGCTGATAGCGTGAGTGATACAGAAGCCGAAACAGCAGAGGTTGAAGCAATTGACACCTCGGATATGAAGCAACATGAGGTTGATTTTGTGTTGCGCTTAGATACACAATCAAATGCGACACAGATCCATTCAACCACTCATGTAATAGAAAGCCATGCGATAGAACCGGGCGTGTATGAAGTGATGTTGAGTCAGGATACGATTGCTAATAAAGATCTGGTGATCAAGTGGCGTAGCGCACAAGATAATGAGCCGATGGTGGCACATTATCAGCAGCAAGTGGGGGATGCCGTCTATGGATTAGTGCATATTGTACCGCCACAAACGATACCTGAGTTGCAACCGAAACATACTATTTTTGTACTCGATTCATCTGGCTCTATGCATGGTTCGGCGTTAACGCAGGCTGTCCAAGCTATAAGAGTTGGCTTGACTCAGTTAAATGAGGTTGATTCGTTTAATATTGTGGATTTTGATAGCGATGCGCGAGCGTTATGGAAAGAGGCTAAGTTAGCTGATTGGGAGCATCTGCAAGAAGCGCAGACGTTTTTGGCAAATGTAGACTCGGATGGCGGTACAAATATCAGCGACGCGTTGCAGATGTCGTTAACAACACTGAAAGGGCCCGATGACCAATTAACCCAAGTGATATTTATTACTGATGGCAGTATTGATAATGAAGCGGCGTTAATTGAACAAGTTGCAGGTTCGATTGGCCAACGTCGATTGTTTACGGTTGGTATTGGTGCTGCACCCAATGCATTTTTTATGGAATACGCGGCGATGATCGGCAAGGGGACATTTACCTATATTGATAATGTGGATGACGTGCAAAGCACAATGACGCGGTTGTTTGCCAAACTCATTCATCCAGCGTTGACGAATTTACAACTTACCTTGGGAGATGAATCTAGGTTGGAAGCACTCAAATCAATTGAGGTCTATCCCAAAGTGCTACCTGATATCTATCACGGTGAGCCCATCGTGTTGAGTTATCGCTATACAGGGTATCTGGATACAATGTCTTCCGATCTTGAGGAGTTACTGGTCACGGGGCAAATGCGCGTGGCAGGAGAGGCGACAAGCATTCAATTACCGTTAACAGTTAATTTAATAGGGTCAGATCCAAATTCTTTCAATTTATTTGGATCTGACCCCAATTATCAGGCTAAAGGGTTAAATAAACTCTGGGCGCGTGCCAAAATTAAAGAGATCACGACTTGGCCGTTTACCAATACCGAGTATTTGCCAGAAGATTTAGTGTCTATCATGCAAAACCAGATCACCGAAACGGCACTAGCTGCAAAAATTGTGAGTAAGTATACCGCTTTGGTTGCGGTAGATGTGACGCCAACCAAACCCGTCGACATGCAATCAAATGCTGTGGATGTAGCAAATGCGAAAGCTGCGCACTTAAGTCGTCAACACCAAGCGAAGCTTCAGCAAGGGCAATTACCGCAAACCGCAACACCAATGGGATTATTATGGATATTAGGGTGGATTGGCGTTGCCGGACTCATTGCTCATTTTGCAGCTAATGGTATTTCATTAATAGGACGCAAATAAAGTGACAACGCTAAAGAGGCATTGGCTGACGGCTGGGTTACTCATGATTATCGCGTTCTGTTGGGGGCAAGCAGGATATATTGTTGCCAAAGCTCAACTCGCTCAATACTTGATATCCGATGCGTGGCAGCAGGGTGTGCTATCACAGACACCTGTAAAGCCTTGGGGTTGGGCTGACACGTATCCGGTAGCAAAGCTGACGATTAATCAGTCTGAGCCACTGTATGTGCTCGCAGGGGCAAGTAATCGTAATTTAGCATTTGGCCCTGTGCTGCTGAATGCCAATCTCGACGAGCTCAGCCAAGTAGACAATACCCAAGCGTTTAACGTGTCGATAGCGGCACATCGAGATACACACTTTGCGCTGTTGGAGCTTGTCGAATATGGCGATTCACTCAGACTCGACACCGGCAAAGAGTCGTTGAGTTTTGTGGTGGATGATTTGTTGATTGTGGATGAAAAATACTTATCAGTACTCGATGTGGATGATAAGCAAGTCATCACGCTGATTACTTGCTATCCATTTGATGCGCTCAGCTCAACAACCCCGCTTAGGTATGTGGTGCGGGGACGGCTGGTGGAGAAATCAGTAAGCTGATTTATGCTCTACTCACTAAACACATAACCATCATGGCTATTGCGGATCTCATAAAACGTCGCTTGCGCAAATTGACCCGTGTCGCTACTTGGATCGCTCGTGTTATTAACATGATACACCCCGACCTTAAAATACATATACTGCTCAGGATCTTCATATTGACTGCCGGTCATATCGAACGTTGCGACCACATCAGGTTTACCTTCGCGGATCAATGTCACCACGAGTAAGTCTTTTTCAACGGAGATCTTGTAGCTAAATAACTCACCAAGCGCAATGCCATCTTCTGGATTTGCTAGCGTATGCCTACCATGTTAGTCCAGATGTCATCGCCGCCATTAATTTCATGGGCAAAATATATCGCGCCTTTTTCGTTACCAGGTAATTTTCGATAGTACAAACGAATTGGCTCATCTTTGATGGCATGAATTTGTCCAATGATCACGCGCCCGACTTTTTTGATATCGCCAGTTGTAGATACGCGATTAACTGCAACCGTGGCTTCTAAAGAACCATCAACGGCGCCAGATTTTCTTTGACCTGAGCTGTGTATGGAACCAAATACCCAATTGTTTTTGTTCACCCCTTGAGTCTTGATACGACCATTGCCTTTTCGTAGCATTTCACGTAATTCTGTGCGCGTGTATTTAGTATTTTTGGATGTAGTCGCGCCTTTATTGGGTGCCGCAAAGACTAAGCCCCCATCTTTTGCTGTATAAAATAACGGGCTATATTCAAATTTGCTAGCTAGATTCACCTCAGGAATCGAATCGGCTTTGCCATTTTTATCCGAGTCAGTCGGCAAGTTTTTTGATACATTGTATAGGCAATGACATATTCGCTCCTTAATTGGTATTACCATAACTATAAAAATTGGTAGTAACTAAATCTTTCATTGGTTTTCAAAAAGGTTAACAAATAAAGTGTATTTTGTTTACGTTAAAAATGCAAAGTATTTACAACGCCAATGACATGCTAATTGTGTGTTGTTGGCTAGGATCTGTTCCATCTAATCAATAACCTAGCGTATACTGAATTACGCCAATACAATAATCACAGGATAGTCATGCACCAAATTAATCCCACTAAACTCTTAAATAGTAAGTGGACGGCTGTCACACCGCAGAATAAAGAAAAGCATTTTATCATTGCCAAAATGAAGTTTACGGATGAGGGGGGGGTCGAGCTATGCCAAATTGAAGCGGTGCTGTCCAAGCGGCAAGCAGACATTGATTGGCGTGATTTAAAAGATCCTGAGCAGTGGCGCCACGGCTGGAAATAAAAAAGGTGATCGAGCAATAGTACTTCCAAACACCCTTAACAGATTATCTTTAGTCTTTTTTGCTTAAATCAACGCCGAGCGCAGCAGCTGCTTTGGCGACAAATTTATCAGTTTGCATCCAGCCAGCTGTTAATTCCGTTTGATTATCGGGATTGCTGATCTGATCCATGTTGGCCAATACGTTTTCTGGCGTTTGTTCTTCAGGCGATAAATAAATACCTGCTGTTTCATACACGATAGTGCGTGCATAACCGCCAGCACCCGTTGCTAAAATAGTGCGATTAGGTGCATCAGTGCAGACTAAAGCTAACAAGCCCGCCGTGACTGATTCCGGGGTCATTAAATCCAGAATGCGTTGATCACCGATAAGGTTTTCAGTCATGGCTGTATTGGCTGTTGGTGCTAAACAGTTGACGCGAATATTGTATTTATGGCCTTCGATACACAAGGTGTTCATTAAACCAGCGACTGCCATTTTGGCGGCGCCATAGTTGGCTTGACCAAAGTTTCCATATAAACCCGATGATGAAGACGTCATCACAATACGACCGTATTCTTGGTCTTTCATGATATCCCATACTGCTTTTGAACAGTTTGCAGCTCCCATAAGGTGGACTTGTACCACTAACTCAAAATCACTGATATCCATGTTACCAAATGATTTATCACGCAAAATTCCTGCATTGTTGACTAAAATGTCGATACGACCCCATTTAGCCATCGTTTGCTGAACCATATCTTGGACTTCAGCCATGTTTGCCACATTGGCGTGGTGCGCAATTGCTTCACCGCCTGCGGCAACAATCTCATCGACAACACCAAGCGCGGCAGCAGAATTCTGGCCATTCCTACCTAAATCGTTGACGACAACTTTAGCGCCACGTGCCGCTAATCCTAATGCATGTGAGCGGCCTAGACCTGCGCCTGCACCGGTGACAATGGCGACTTGACCTTCATAATTAATAGACATTTTGTATCCTCGTGTATTTGCGCTGCATGTTGTCTTTAGGGTAAATCGCGGCACTGACAATAAAATACCCATCAATAAAATAAGTGGCAGTTGCCTCTTCATTTCTAAAATATTTCACAACATTTGATATGGATTTGATCCCGATATTACCATGGGCTCGGGTCAACGGGTCAACAAAATCTTCCGCGAATGGCAAGAGCCAGGCATCGTATTGATGGAAGAGCAGCGTAAAATAACTTGACTCAATCTTTCTTTATTCGTTCGATCCCTAGGGCTTTGAGCATGGCTTTTTCATAAAAAAGTTCACTGTTACCCGTTTTCATTTTGTATAAAAAATAGCGTTCAAACGCAATTTTGGCGTAGTGCACCCACTTACCTTGCTTAAACCAAGTTTTATTACGTGGCGGTATTTGCGGTATTGCCACAAACGCCGCACCCGTATCGCCCATATCCGCTAGACAAATGGCGGGATCAGCATCGCATGCTTGAACGGTAAATCATGGGTGAATTCGACTTGTGCTTTACGATTGAGCTCTGAGATATGCATCATGCCTGCTTCAACTTTATCGACCATTGCATTACAGATCCATGTGATCCCACGCATACGTAATTCGGATTCCAATAGGCTTTTTGAATCACCCACACCGCCTAAACCTAAGTGTCCAATGTAAGGTTCACTGGTGACAAATTGGATGGGAACTTGGTCTCGAATGTTGGCATCACGCAATGTCTTATCTAAAATAAATGCATATTCGTATGCAGGACCAAAACAACTCGCTCCTTGAAATGCGCCCACCACCACAGGCCCTGGATGCTGTACAAGTGCTTGAAAATCGGTATAGCATTGTTGTGCATGATCGAGGGTGCAGACCGATTGTGTATGATGCTCAGGTCCTGCCCCTTCGATGTTGGCAAACGCCAATTTGGGACCTGTTGCGATGATGAGATAATCATACGATATTGACTCGCCATTGTCGGTGGTCAAGGTGTTTTGTTTTGCATTAATGGCGGTTACGCGGGCACAAATAAAGCCAATATCTTTTTTACGTAAGTATTTTGCCAATGGTAGTGTGACAGCATGGGGCTTTCGCCATCCCACACCAATCCAAGGGTTTGATGGAACAAATCTAAACTCAGGATGTTCGTTAATAACGACAACCTCATGCTCGGCACCTAACATTTCTTTGGTTTCATATGCAGCCGGCATACCGCCGGTTCCTGCACCTAATACAACGATCTTAGCCATGATAGTTCCTTATTAGTAAAACAATCTCAATCGAATAAAGGCATTGCTTGCATCTGAAAATTGGTTAAAAAAAGTATGAGGCTGGTCGCCATAAAACACATTAACACCACCCGTTAGGCGCCAGTCATCCGTGGGACTATAGTCCGTGCTGAATTTCAAATACCCATCAGCATCACTAGTGGAATAAAAATTAAACGCGTTGAATGTAAGGGTTTGTTGTAAGGCTCGGTACATTAGCCTTTGGGTTACCACAATCCGACTGCGTGCAGGCTCAAATTCAGATGTTAGCGAATGGCTGACAAGTGCTGCATATTCAGTGGTGTGTTCCAGATACCACTGCACCGAACCTGTGAGGTTTTTGATCAGTTCTTGTTCATATCCTAACAAATACCGTGCTTGTGAGTTAGGGATCTGAGGGTGGCTACCGTGCTCATCATCGGTCGAATCATAGTACGCAAACTCTGCATTGAATAATCCTTGAGCAAACGGTGTAATCGCGCTTGCACCATAAACGCGTAAAGCAGAAAAGTAAGGTTGGCCAGTATCTGTCATACTCGATGGGGATTTGTAGAAACCACGATAGCCATAAAGTGCAAGCTCAGTAGAACCTAGGGATTTACTGATACGCACTGCATATTCTGGAGAACTGGGCAGTTGGGCTCCTGTAACATTAAAACTCGGCGCAACATTAGTGCCCGAAATAGGTGAATACTGCGGTGAAAAAAAAGAAAAATAATCGCCATTAATATAGTTATCGGGGGTAAATTCGGGTGTGAGCACCACATCGATATTGGCCCAATCAAAATAGCCTGAAAATTTAGCTGATAATGACGGCGCTGATTAAATATCGTCACCATCACGTCACCACCAACTTTTTACTGATTGGTGACAAATAAAAGCAAAGGCCATAAAAGAGAGGAAATGGCGCACCCGGCGAGATTCGAACTCACGACCTCTGCCTCCGGAGGGCAGCGCTCTATCCAGCTGAGCTACGGGTGCGTATTTTGCGCTGGCATGATACCAAATTAGTAGCAAAATAGAACCAAAAATAATATCGGAATTTCAACATCATACCATTAAGAATCATTTATCTGATTTAACTTATTTACTCAGCATGACTATGCCTCCATAATGACTGGGCAATTATATGATAAATGGTATATAACTGAGTATATAAAATGTCCAAAAATTTAACACAACAACTCACTCATAAATTGGGTGAGGCGATAGTCAAAGGGGATTATCCTATTGGCACTAGAATGCCCTCGGAGGCGGTGTTGTGTGAGCAATTTTCAGTAAGCCGTAGTGCGACCAGAGAAGCGGTCAAAATGTTATCAGCCAAAGGCTTGATATCTTCTCGTCCAAAGCAAGGTATTACGGTTAATCCCGAGTCTAACTGGAATTTATATGACAGTGAGGTGTTGGAGTGGATCCTCAAAAGCAAACCATCATTACAATTACTCAAAGAATTTACCCAAGTACGCTTTGCGATTGAACCAATGGCCGCAAAACTAGCTGCTGAAAATGCGACACCCAAGCAGCTATCGCAAATTGAAGAGGCGTTGTATCGGATTGCTGAAGCACAAGAGGGATTAGATGATCAGCTTGATGCGCACATTAATTTTTTGAACATGATTTTATTAGCCAGTGGCAATCGTTTTTTTATTCAGCTGACCCAGTTTGTTGATGCTGCATTACGTGTCAGTATTCGCTATACCAACCAAGTCAAAGGGATCTCCAACACCGATGTGACCTTTCATGTGAAAGTTTATAATGCTATCAAAGATGGCGATGGTGCTAGTGCTCAAACATTGATTTACGAAGTATTAAGTGATGCGGTCGCTTTAATAGAATCAAGATTATAGCTCTTAAAGACGTGTATTATCTCTAGCACTTGCCGTCACTACCTCCTTTGCTTTATTATCCCCCGCTGATAATAAAAATAACAACAAAGGACAAACTTGTATGAAAATACTCCCCCTACTCGCGGTATCGGCAATGACCATTAGCGTCTTAACTGCATGCCAGCCAACGCCCACTAATGAACAAACTAACAACCCTATAAGTGATATGACTATGGCAAAAAATATGCCGCTAACTTACCCTGACACTCGTACTGGCGATGTGGTTGATACCTACTTTGGTACAGCGGTTGCCGATCCGTACCGTTGGTTAGAAGATGATCGCAGTGCCGAGACAGGTGCTTGGGTTAAAGCTCAAAACGAAGTGACTCAAGCTTACTTTGCTCAGATCCCTTATCGTGACAAAATTGAACAAGTCGTGACGGATTTGATCAATTACGAGCGTATCTCATCACCTTTCAAAGAAGGGGATTACACGTACTTCTACAAAAACGACGGCTTACAAAACCAAAGTGTTGTCTATCGCCAAAAAGCCAATGAAGCGGTTGAAGTGTTTATTGATCCGAATAACTTTAGTGCTGATGGCACTGTCTCTTTAGCGGGGATGTATTTTAGTGATGATGGACAGACCTTAGCTTACATGACTTCGACTGGCGGCAGTGACTGGCGTGAAGTGTATGTGATGGATGCTCAGACAAAAACACTTATCGGTGAGCCCCTGCAAGATGTTAAGTTCAGCGGGATCTCTTGGTATAAAAACGCGGGTTTTTATTATTCTAGCTACGATAAACCAACTGGCTCAGAGCTCAGTGATAAGACTGATCAACACAAAGTTTATTACCATGAACTGGGTACTGCTCAACGTGACGACAAAGCTATTTTTGGTCATACTCAAGCCGAAAAGCACCGTTACATCGGTACTCAAGTCAGCGAAGATAACCGTTACTTATTTGTTAGCGCAGCCAATTCAACTTCAGGTAACCGCGCCTATGTTAAGGATTTAACTCAGTCCGATAGCCAATGGCAAACGGTGAAACAAGATATCGCCTCAGATGTCTATATGCTAACGAATAAAGGCTCAACACTGTATTTAGTCACCAACGAAGATGCGCCCAATACCAAAATCATCAAAGTGGATGTGTCAGCGCCTGACGTCAGCAATTGGATTGACGTGATCCCCGAGACTGAACATGTACTATCCCCAAGTTATGCAGGCGGGACGATTTTTGCTGAATACATGGTGGATGCGATTTCAAAGGTCAGTCAATACGATCTTAATGGCACTAAAATACGCGATATTGAGTTGCCAGGAGTGGGTACAGTTGGCTCGTTCTGGGGTAAAAGTACAGATACGGAAACTTACTATACCTTTGCCAATTATGTCACGCCTTCGACCATTTACAAGCTGGCTATCGATCAAGGAACGACAGAGCTATACAACAAGCCAAAGATTGCTTTTGATGGGTCACAATATGTTAGCAAGCAAGTCTTCTATAAATCTAAAGACGGTACGCAGGTTCCGATGATCATTACCCATCACAAGGATGCACAATTAGATGGGACTAATCCAACGATGTTGTATGGGTATGGCGGATTTAATGTGAGTCTGACCCCAAATTTTAGCTCCACCGTTGCGGCGTGGTTAGAATTAGGTGGGATCTATGCTGTTCCTAATATTCGTGGTGGTGGCGAGTACGGCAAAGCATGGCACCAAGCGGGTACGTTGTTACAAAAACAAAACGTGTTTGATGATTTTATCGCAGCCGGCGAATACTTGATAGAAAATAAATATACCTCAAGTCAAAAACTGGCTTTGCGTGGCGGCTCTAACGGAGGTTTATTGGTTGCAGCAGTGTTGACTCAACGTCCTGATCTGGCCGCAGTTGCGCTGCCCGCTGTAGGAGTATTAGATATGCTTCGCTACCATACATTCACAGCTGGAGCGGGTTGGGCATATGATTATGGTACCGCTGAGCAAAGTGCTGAAATGTTTAAATACTTATTAGGTTACTCTCCGGTACAAAACGTGCAATCGGGTATAGACTATCCTGCAACATTAGTCACAACGGCAGATCACGATGATCGTGTTGTACCTGCGCATTCATTCAAATTTGTCGCACAGCTGCAAGCCAAGCATACCGGCACAAATCCAACTCTGATCCGTATTGAAACCGACGCTGGACATGGCGCCGGCACACCGATCAGCAAAACCATAGAACAAACCACCGACATGTACGGATTTACGTTGTTTAATATGGGAATTACCGCACTCTAATTAATGACATACCATAAAAAAGCACCATAATAGATAACCTGTTATGGTGCTTTTTTGTGTCTATCTTAATTTGTTTTATCTTATCTTGCCTTATGGATTAATCCGCATACTTGAATTAAAGCGCACTTGTCCACGTAATGGCGGTGCACCTGCATATTCACAATATTGGGTAAAATCAACCGATAACTGTGCTAAATCACCATTGCTAGCATAAGCTAACTCAATGATTTCGAAGTCTGCGGTGAGTTCATTACATCCGCGTCCATCACCACTAAAATCAAACCCAGCAAACCCAGGTCCCTGGAATGGCCAGCGTTGTGCTGAGTACTCTCCAATAGCTAATGGTGAGCCATCGGCGCTTTGAATATTCATCCACCATGATGATGAGCCACCATTATAATTAAGCACTAACTCACTAGGAGTTTGGTTGGTGGACTCACTTGAAAAAGCAATGGGTTGATTTAAAAACCATAATGCTCCTTGACCAATATAATCGCCTTCAGCACTCACTAAGCTGATGTAAGACGCCGGAGAAGGCTGGTGGCTAAGGGTAATGTCTTCTTGCGCTGTACGACCGCTTTCGTTACTCACGGTTAAGCGGATTTTAATATCAGCGGTCACTGAATCATTGACATTATTTGGTAGGCTGATTGCTGTTATCGCAGCGCTAGCATCCGCAAACACCACTCCTACATTACTCACTTCAGTCCATAATATCGTTAGGTTTGAGCCTGCATTTAATTCACTTGCTGAAGCATCTAACGTGGGATAATCATCTTGGCGGTACGCACGTGACGTCGCCGTGATGTTAGGGATAACCGCATCGCTAGTCGTTATATCAAGAAAAGACATATAAGCGGCTTGACCAAACTCACTAAAGACATCAATGCCATAAATACTATAAGTCATTCCTGCTTTTAATGGGACTAGTGGAGTCACCGTCAACAATGCACCATCAGTGGTGACTTCGGTGGGCACTGTGGTATAAGGAAATCCATCGAGTCTAAAAGTAAGGCTCGAAATATCGACTCTATCGATTGGACGTGACATGAGTAGCTTTAAAACCGGCGCTTCAATATTTGAAAACTGTAAAAAACTAGTTAATTGACCAAAGTTAACAAAGTTATCGATACGATATTCGTTGGTGTATTGGTTGGCGTTATCAAAACCAAACAATGTGCCTTCGACATATTCAGACCATCTTGTGCGATAGGTTTGACCATTAACAATTAACTTAAGCATATCTGAGTCAATAATGTTGTTGGGTTGGACTCTAAAGCTTTCGCCACCGGGCTGACCAATGCTCAACTCACCTTGATTAGGAAACTCGCCTAAAAACCCACTCAGAGGAGTGTTTGTCGTAACGTTAAAAGTCGATTGCGATAAAAACTCGGTAATTTGCGCGTTTAATTCTAATGTATATTTGGCCAGATTGAGGTTTTGAGTCTTACTAAAACTGGAAGAATCAATACTAATAAAAGGAATGTTCAGTACACTAAACACGACAGGTTGGCTGTTACTAATCGCATAATTACGGGTGGTATCGGTTTCACTTAATTGTAATTCCAGTTCACCTTGACTGGAAATAATAGTATCGCGATCAAATTCATCTGATACAGAAAAATTATCCAGTGAAATCAATGCATTTAGTGTTTTATTAGCCAACGATGCTTCGGTTACTGTGACATCCAGATAACCAAAAGCGTACGTATCTAATATTGGGGATGAGCAGTCATTAAACGTAATGCGAATATTGTCTGTCGCACTGATCATGCCGTTGTCATCAGTGTCCGTATGGGTTGTTGTTTCTTCGCCACCGTTATAACAGACCGCGCGGGCAGCTGTATCAGGTTGAGCAATACGATTAACCGCTTGGCGCACTACTTCAGCTATTTGCAAATAACTCTCTTTGGCACTAAAGCCGGCAGTGGTAAAATATTCAGCATTATCTTCAAAGGTATTTTGACTTTCAACATACAAGGTAAACCAAATAGGATCCGTTGAAACGCCATCTTTAGTTGCAACTAAGGTAAATTCCATATAATCCGATACGTTTATCCCAAATACCCCAGGTGAAGTAAACGTAATGGTGTTGCCATTAGCGACTGGTTGAACTGGCGTGCCACCTGTTTGTGTCCAAGTATATGTCACGTTACCCGTAAAACTCGATGAACCCGTTAAGGTTACTGGGGTTTTTTCAGCTACATTGCCAGGCCCTGAAATATTAACGGTCGGCGCTGGTGGTGGTGTAGTCGGGTTCGTCGGCGCCGGAGTAGTTGGGGTGGTAGAGCCACCTCCACCTCCGCCACAGGCAGTCAGTACGAATAATGTCGCTATCAAGACACAAAGATTGCGGAGTGAAAATGGTGATGTATTCATAGTGTTCCTAAATTTATTATTTTTATTCGCGTGCGCTTAACTGGCGCTCAGCCCTTGTTTATACAATGCCAATGCTTCATCAGAGTTTGCCTGTTGGGCTTTAATTTCAGCTAATAACAAGATATCTTCTTGTCTTCTATCCAACTCTAGCGCTTGTTGTAATGCCTTTTCTGCTAATATTTCATCTCCAGAGTGAAAGGCAACATGGGCGAGGGTGGAATATAACACAGCATTTTGCATATCTTTTTTGATCCACTTTTCAATCAATTTGATCGATGCGATAGGTTTGGGCAATTGCAATGATTTAAATAGAGGCAACAACGTATCGTGAGGTCCTGATTTTTGTGCAGTTACCAAGGCTTTTTCTGCTTCTTGATGCATCCCTTGATTAATCAGCTGCTCGATATAGGCTTTTTGATGCGCGATATCTTTTTTGTAGCCACGCGGAAGTTTGTGCCATTCTTGGATCAGTTCATTCGCACCAGAAGTATTAGCAATAGCGGCAAAATCAGCTTGTGAGGCGAGCTCTGACCAATGGCTATAACGTTCGCCTAATGGTTTTTTCCAGCCACCCGCTAAGCGTTCGCGTAATGCATGCCATTCACCTGCCGCCGCCAATGCGCCAGCCCAGATTTCAATGACGTTAGGTTTTTGTTTTTGTTGCATTGATAATGATTCAATAATCGCTAGGGCTTCAACACCATTGTTTTGTCCAATTTCAAAACGCGCCATGTTGAGCTTCGCGGCGAGTTCACTGCCTTTGATTAGCGAGGCTTGTTGCCAATAACCGAGGGCTTTGACCGTATTACCTTGTTTTGCTTCCACATCAGCCAAGGCCAATAAATTTAAACCATCAAAGTTAGCATTAGTCGTTTTGCCTAAGAATTTTTGAGCAACGCCTAAATCACCTTCCGCTAAGGCTTGCATGCCTGTAGTAAAGAAGCGCTGACGCCGACGTTCGCCCCAACCGCCAAGCCAATGGCGTGATCCGGTCACCGCTCCAACAATCCGTTTAATTGCCCATTCGAGCACCAAAAAGCCAATTACCGCCACAAACACCATAATACCTAAGCTGATAACACTCATTTCAATCGTGGTATTTTTTAGTGCGATTAAGACATAGCCTTTTTCGCCAACCAAATTAGGACCTACAATTAGCCCTACGACTAAAAATATCAATAATAATATGACTCTGATCATGCTTAACGTCCTCCAGCAAAGAGGGTTTGGATACGTTGTTCAATGATCTCGCCTAGAGGCTGTTGCGCGTCTAATTGTGCTGGTAACTCACGTGAGGTGTCTAGCATTACCAACTCTTGAATCGTACTAATGTAAGCTTCGATACCCACATTATCTAACTGGTAGTGTGCTACGACGATATCCAGACTCTGCTGCAACGCTTGCTTATATAGGGTACTTTGGCCTTGCATCACGGCTTGTTGTGCGTTTAATAGGGCAAACTTTAATTGTTCACGAGCCAACCATTGTTGCTTAGCAGACATAAAAGGAGTGATTGCTGCAGTGCGTTTTTCAACCGTGACAAAATCACTGACAATCGCGTCCCAGCTGGCCTTTAAATTTTCTTGCCAATTACTAACGTCATTACTTACTGTCGCTTGTTGAGCAGGTACTTCTGCATCCGGTAATTTAAGCGTATCTAGCGGTAAGGTATCCACCTGAGCTATTAGCGCAGAAATAGATAAGGCAATCGACTCGGTTGCGACTTGATTGACTTGTTGTAATGTTTGAATGTCTTTGGCTAATAATGCGCGCACCGGTAATAAGGATGCATCTGCTAGATCACTAATGCGCACATCAGCAGATTTGAGTAACATAATCGCACTTTTCACATCGTTTTCGAGCCATAGCTTTTTACCTGCAAGCTTCACCAAGTAATCAGCTTCTGCCAATAACCAATCAGAAGGGCGGCGGCCAGATACATCCGCAATGCGCTGGGCTAAGCCTACGTTTTTTAGCTCATTTAATTGTACACGTTGTGCGATATCATCTAAGGTAATGACTTGCTTAGACGATGTTTCAACTAACTCTAACAGTAAGGTTTGTTGATCATTGGTTAAGGTCTTATTGCTGTTGAGTGCCGCATTCAATGTCTCAAGCTGGTTATTTACCTTCGTCATTGATGATTCTAGAGCTGTGACTTTAGGGTTCGCTTGAATAGTGGTATTTTGTTGTTGCTGCCAGTACCAATAAGCGGTGGCAGCCAAAATGATGATCAATAGAAAATTAAGAATACTGACAACCCAGACGCCTTTATGACTATGAGATTGGGTTTCTTGAGTAAAAGTGGTCGTCGGAATCGCATCCGCAACCGACTCATGAGTCTGCTCTGTTGTCGTGTCAGAAACGCTTTCTTGTGAGGTTTCTGAGGATTTCTCGACTACTGTCGCTTCAATAATATCATCGTGTTGCTCAGCGCCCTGATTTGCGTCTTTATTCGCATTTTTTTCCGTGTTGTTACCCGTCGCATCTGCTGCCATGCTCTACTCCATTAATTGTTGAATACGCTCTATCAGCGCTGCGTCATCCGCACCATGTGTTACTGTAATATTGTGATTGGGGATCCCTAAAGCATGCGCATATTGCGCAATACGCGGACTAACTACTATCCATTTTAGCTCACATAGCCAAGAATGTGGATAAACATCATACGCTAATTGTAATTGTTCGTTACTGGTTACCACTACCCCATGTATATCGTCCAATTCCCACACTTGTGTAGCAATTGGTGTGGTTAATGCATTGCGCTCATAAACCATGCAAGACGTGACTTCAGCGCCACGTTCAGTCATAGCCTCGGTGAGCGTACTGCGCCCCCTTTCACCTTTAATAATTAGCGCACGTTTACCCGCTAACTGTTGCAGTGAAGGCAATTGTAAAATCCCTTCACTCGTCTGCTGCGCCACAGGAGGCACAATCATTTGATGACTATTACACCAGAAAGGATATTGTTCTGTCCATTGGGCTAAGGTCTGAAAGGTAGACTTACCGATTGCGTATATGTAGGTATGATTGGGTAGGTCACCAATAAAGGGTAATGCCAGTTGCGCCGCCATTTGACTGGTGAAAATAATCACATCAGTATGGATAAAATCTTGTTGGGTAACAATCTCTTGTACATTGTCTTTGGGTAACACAGTTTGCAGCGCTAAACCAATTACGTCTATACCTGCCTGAGCAAACGCATCTTGAGAAAGATGTATTTTATGTTCAGGGCGCAGTACCAGCCACATGGTTTATTGTCCTAACTCAACAGCAGCCAAAATTTCACCCGCCCCTTGGTCTAGGAGTTGTTGGGCAATATGCTGCCCTAGAGAAATAGCTTGTTGCACCTGCGTGGCTGCATCTTGCTCTAATATGACACTCTCATCTGATTCTAGCAATTGCGTGCCATCAACTTTAGCGACCAGACCGGATAAATGCAGGGTAATGTTACCAGAGGCATCAGGCGTTAATGTGGCATAACTCCCAATTGGGACCTGACAACCGCCTTGAAGTTTGGCGTTCATTGCTCGCTCAGCTAGTACACGGATTGTCGTTTCTGGGCATGCTAAGCATTGTAATAACGCGATGAGTTCAGCGTTATCATTACGACATTCGATACCGACTGCACCTTGACCTACGGCGGGTAAACTATCGACCGCTGGGAGTTCGGCACGGATGCGGTCTGCCATATCTAAACGAATCAATCCTGCACACGCTAAAATAATGGCATCGTATTCACCTGCATCCAGTTTCGCTAGACGAGTATTGACGTTGCCGCGCAGATCTTTAATCGTTAAATCTGGACGACGCGCGCGAAGTTGTGCTTGACGGCGTAATGAACTAGTCCCCACGACAGCGCCTTGAGGTAATGTTTCTAACGACTCGTATGTATTTGAGACAAACGCGTCAAACGGATTTTCACGAGGGCAAATAACATGCAAGCCAAAGCCTTCAGGAAACTCAACCGGAACATCTTTCATTGAATGTACCGCAATGTCAGCACGCCCTTCTTGCATGGCGACTTCGAGCTCTTTGATGAACAACCCTTTACCACCAATTTTTGCTAATGGCGTATCTAAAATACGATCACCTTGAGTGCTCATTGGCACCAAGTTGATGATCAAATCAGGATAATGTGCCTTCAGCTTCGCTTGTACATATTCGGCTTGCCACATGGCGAGTGCGCTTTTGCGGGTAGCGATATTTACTTGTGTAATGGGTGTCGTCATAAATCAGAAATTTCCGTTTTGCTAATGTGTTCTAATTTGGTTTTAGGGTGCTAAGACTTTTTGTAACCATTGGCTAATGTGACTTACTTCTTCAGGGCTCACGTTGTGTTCCATTGGGTATTCATGCCATTTAGCATTGTATCCAAGCTCGTTAACGCGCGCATACGCCGCTTTACCCATAGTGATCGGTACCACATTATCATGTGTACCGTGAGCAATAAACAAAGGAACAATACGCGATATTTCGCTATGTTCAGCGGCTAAGCTTTCCGGTTGTGCCATATAAGTAGATAGACACATAATGCCGGCTAATGCCTCAGGGTAACGTAGGCCAAGATGATAAGCGATAACGCCACCTTGAGAAAATCCTGCTAATACGATATCACGAGGCGCGATACCGGCATCAATTTCAGACTGGATTAAGTCCTTAATTAATTCAACGGATTCGAGCACGCCATCGATGTCTGCACGAGAATTAAAATCCATGCTTTTGATATCATACCAAGCACGCATTGCCATGCCATTGTTGATCGTGACTGCGCGCACTGGTGCATGTGGAAAGATAAATTTAACGCCAAGGGCATCTGGAATTTGTAAAGCGGGAACAATGGGGGCAAAACCGTCACCCGAATCACCTAAACCATGTAACCAGATAACTGTTGCTCGGTGCGCAGCTTTCGCTTCCACCACGACACTAGGAATTAAATCACTCATGAGTTATTTGATTCCTAATACGACAGCTTGTTCTGCTTGTACGGTCATGGCTTCATCTAAAAATGCCCAAAACTCACCCGCACCACGTTGATCAATCCACAAACCATCTTCATAGTTGAAATGATGGCCATTAAATTTGGTGGCTACCCAAAGTTGTAATAATGGTTCTTGTTTGTTGAGTACCATCTTAGACCCATTTTCAAACGTTAAGGTTAAAATGCCTTCAGCGCTTTCTGTATCAATATCAACGGCAAAATCATCGAGTGCTTCTTCAATGGATAATAGTAATTGATCGACTAATTCGTGGTATTGAGTTTCAGTAATTTGTGAGCTCATGCAAAAATCTACCTGTATAATGTGCGGAGAAATAACGGATTAATATAGTTTATGCTACCATTGTTTACCTTAATCAATCTATTCTTACGCGCTAAAATAACGAGGAAATTTTTTCATGCCGGATATTACTAATTACAGTGCTCGGTCTAGCACCCAACATTTGGGACATTTGTTTGTTGTCTCAGCACCGTCTGGGGCAGGCAAATCCAGCTTGATTAAAGCCTTATTAGCAGCGCATAGTACTGATGAAAATCCGTTAAAAGTGTCAATCTCACATACCACGCGCGGGCCTCGTCCGGGAGAAGTCAATGGCGAACATTATCATTTTGTCACGCATGCTGAATTTGAAGCACTAATTGCACAAGGCGCATTTTTTGAACATGCTAAGGTCTTTGATCATTATTATGGAACCTCACGTTTAGCAATAGAAAATACCTTAGAGCAAGGTGTCGATGTCTTTTTGGATATTGATTGGCAAGGGGCAAGACAAGTCAAAGCGCAATACCCGAGCGCACAGCTAGTGTTTATTTTGCCGCCGAGTGTGGCTGAATTAGAACAACGCCTAATCGGTCGTGGTCAAGATTCAGAGGAGATCATTGCCCGAAGAATGCGCGATGCTAAAGCAGAAATGTCACATGCGACGGAGTTTGATTATCTCCTAATTAATGATGATTTTGCCCAAACCTTGGCCGCCTTTTATGCCATTGTTGTAGATAAACGCCAAACCAAAGCCCATCAGATGTTACGCCATGATGCATTACTCAATGCACTGCTAAAATAACTACTATCACTTATTGGGTATTTGATGTACAATCTGCGCCCATTTTTGAATATAAACCTCACTTTTCGGAGAATGTCATGGCTCGCGTAACTGTAGAAGACGCTGTTGAACAAATTGGTAACCGTTTTGATTTAGTGTTAGTTGCCGCAAAACGTGCACGTCAAATCGCTACTGGTGGTAAAGAACCTATGGTTGACATGGGTAATGATAAGCCAACGGTTGTTGCGTTGCGTGAAATCGAACTAGGTTTAGTCACTGCTGAGACTCTTGATGCAGCAGAAATTGCTGATCAGCATCAAGCAGAGCGCGCCGAGTTCGCATCTGTTGCAAATATTCTAAGCGAATAGCGCCAAACCACTAGCATCACAGGGCATTGTCACGTATTCTATTTATATATGTGTTAAACCAACCACTTGTGATGCTACGTGTATTTATTTGAAGGTCTAAAATCCAAAGTTACTGCTTATTTACCAGATGACCAGGTACAACTGGTGCAATCTGCTTTTGTGCTTGCAAAAGATGCACACGAAGGGCAAATGCGCTCAAGTGGCGACCCTTATATTACTCATCCAGTCGCAGTTGCCGGCATCCTTGCTGACATGCACTTTGATCATGAAACGATCATGGCTGCCTTGTTGCATGATGTCATAGAAGATACGCATTATTCCCAACAAGATTTAGCGAATAGTTTTGGTGACGTTGTCGCTGAACTAGTTGAGGGCGTCTCTAAACTCGAAAAAATCAAATTTTCCAATAAAGAAGAAGCCCAAGTCGAAAACTTTCGCAAGATGATGATGGCGATGGTACAAGATATCCGGGTTATTTTAATTAAACTTGCTGACCGTACTCATAATATGCGCACATTAGGGGCATTACGTCCGGATAAACGTCGTCGTATAGCTACCGAAACGCTTGAAATATATGCCCCGATTGCTCATCGTCTGGGGATCCACGATATGAAAAACGAATTGGAAAACTTAGGCTTTGAAGCCATGTATCCAATGCGTCATCGAGCATTGCGCAGTGCCGTCAAACAAGCGCGCGGTAATCGTAAAGAAGTCATTGATAATGTTTTTGGTGAAATTAAAGCACGCTTGCAGCAGCATGGTCTTGAGGCGAGTGTGACCGGACGTGAAAAGCACTTGTACTCGATTTACCGCAAGATGCGCAACAAAGAGTTGATGTTCAATGAAGTGATGGATATCTATGCGTTCCGTTTGGTTTTTAGCTCGATTGATGAATGTTACCGTGCATTAGGTGCGATGCATGGGCTGTATAAGCCGATCGAAAACCGCTTTAAAGATTACATTGCGATCCCACGTACCAATGGTTATCAATCATTACATACCTCATTAATAGGGCCTCATGGTATTCCGGTTGAAGTGCAGATCCGCACCCAAGAAATGGATATCATGGCAGATAAAGGAGTGGCTGCACACTGGTTGTACAAATCTCCTGATGAGAAAGATACCTCGTCTCAGCTGAAAGCACGGAAGTGGATGCAATCCTTACTGGAACTGCAACAAAGCGCCAGTTCTTCGTTTGAATTCATCGAAAATGTCAAATCGGATTTATTTCCCGATGAGATTTATGTGTTTACCCCTAAAGGCAAAATCATAGAATTACCGACTGGTTCGTGCGCGGTTGATTTTGCGTATGCAGTGCATTCTGGCGTTGGCAATACCTGCGTGGGTGTGCGCGTTGACCGCCGCAATTTCTCGTTATCCGAGCCGCTGCAAAATGGCCAAACTGTGCAAATTATTACTTCTCCTCGTGCCAAACCCAATGCCAATTGGTTGAATTTTGTGGTGAGTGCGAAAGCACGAGCAAGTATTCGTCAGTATTTGCGTAAACAACAAAGCGAAGATGCCTTAGGCATGGGGACGCGTTTACTTCGTCATGCGTTAGGTCATAATAATCTGGATGATGTGGCGCAAGTTGATATTGATCGCGTTGTGGATGAGACCAAACATGCGACGTTCAATGCCTTGCTTGAAGATATTGGGCTTGGAAATGAACTTAGCGCCATTGTTGCACGGCGATTAGTTGGGGATAGCGATTCGTTAGCCGATGAGAAAAGAGGCAAAGTAGCTATCAAAGGCACCGAAGGCTTGTTGATGCACTATTCCAAATGCTGTTACCCGATCCCTGATGATGAAATTGTTGCGATCCTCAATCCTGGAAAAGGCATGATGATCCACCAACATGGTTGTACCAATATTCGCAAACTTTCCAAAGAAGAGCCTCAGCGCGTCTTGCCAATGGAATGGGATGACCAGGTTGATGGTGATTTTAAAGTGTCAGTGAGAGTTGAGTTAATCAACCATCAAGGTACTCTAGCTAAGCTGACTAATGCGATTACAGCGTGTGATTCGAATATCATTAATCTGATTACGGATGAAAAAGAGAGCAATGTGTATTTTGTGGATCTTGAAGTGACCACACGCAATCGTATTCATTTTGCGGATATCATGCGCAAAATTCGCATTATGCCCGAAGTCCAAAAAGTCTCACGACATAGCCAAAACAAACATATTTAACCCTAGACCTAAACCCATTACCATAAGTATTAATAAGTAGGAATTATCATGACTAAATCTGTGATCCATTCAGAGGCAGCTCCCGCTGCGATCGGTACATACAATCAAGCTATCAAAGCTGGTAATACGGTATATTTATCGGGTCAAATCCCGTTAGTCGCCAGTACAATGGAAATGGTTTCGGATGACTTTGCTGCGCAAGCGCATCAAGTATTCAAAAACCTATGTGCAGTGTGTGAAGCTGCGGGTGGCGATATTAATGATATGGTTAAAGTGAATATTTTCTTAATCGACTTAGGTCATTTTGCTACCGTAAATGAAATCATGGCGCAGTACTTTAATACGCCATATCCTGCGCGTGCAGCGGTGCAAGTTTCAGCCTTACCCAAAGCCGCTCAAATTGAAATTGACGGCATAATGCAACTGCCAGAGTAGAGAAAACTGCGTGAGTCTTGCTACCCCAGCATATGGTCATCAACCTATTACCGTCTTAAAAGGTGTTGGGGCAAAGGTGGCAGAAAAACTGGCCAACTTAGGCTTACGCACAGTCCAAGATGTGTTATTTCATTTGCCTCATCGGTATGAAGACCGCACGCATATCTATAATATCGTGGATTTGTATCATGGCATTCATGCGACAATCCAAGGTGAGGTGATTCAAAGTGATATTGTTTTTGGTCGTCGTCGTGCTTTGGTTATCAAAATCAAGGATGCGTCTGGGATCATTACCTGCCGTTTTTTTTATTTTTCTGCGGCGCAAAAAGCACAGCTCTCACCGGGTACGCAAATCCGAGCCTTCGGTGAATATCGTCGCGGTAAGCATGCCTTAGAATGTGTCCATCCCGAATATAAAGTCGTCAATCCTAATGACACTGCTCCCATGTCTGAGAGTCTGACACCTGTGTATCCAACGACCGATGGTGTGAAACAAATCACCTTACGCAATTTAACTGAACAAGCGCTCTTAGCCATGCAGCAAGGTGCATTAGCTGAGCTCATGCCTGCTGGTATGTATGCGCAACAGATCTCCTTAAACGAGGCCCTACATATTGTGCATCGACCGCCACCTGATGTGTCATTGCATTTGTTTGAAGAAGGTAAGCATCCAGCGCAGCAGCGTCTGATTTTAGAAGAACTCATGGCGCATCAAGTCAGTGTGTTAAAAATGCGCGCAAACAATGAAGTGCAACCCGGTTTTGCAATTGCACAAGATGATGATTTACAGCAACGGTTTTTAGCGACGCTGCCCTTTGCGCCGACGAATGCCCAAGCGCGGGTCGTGCGTGAAATTCAACATGACATGCACCAACCTTATCCAATGATGCGTTTAGTCCAAGGTGATGTTGGCTCAGGTAAAACGTTAGTGTCAGCTTTAGCGGCATTGAATGTCATTTCTGCTGGCTATCAGGTGGTACTGATGGCACCGACAGAGTTATTAGCCGAACAGCACGCGCAAAATTTTGCGACATGGTTCACTGAGTTAGGCATTCATGTGGGTTGGTTAGCCGGTAAATTAAAAGGTAAAGCACGTGAGCAAGTACTAACTGCGTTAGTGTCGGGCGATATTAATTTGTTAGTGGGTACTCATGCTGTTTTTCAAGAAAAAGTCATTTATCATAATTTGGCGATGGTGATTATTGATGAACAACACCGGTTCGGGGTGCATCAACGGTTGGCGCTACGTGAAAAAGGGGAGATGCAAGGGCGCTTCCCACATCAGTTAGTCATGACTGCGACACCGATCCCTCGAACGCTTGCCATGACGGCATATGCCGATCTCAATACATCAGTCATTGATGAACTTCCGCCTGGACGTACGCCAGTACAAACTATCGTTGTACCTAGTGCTAGACGGGATCAAATTATGGCACGCGTACACAAATCTGTCACCGCAGATAGCCGTCAAGTATATTGGGTATGTACGCTAATCGAAGAATCTGAAGTATTACAAAGCCAAGCTGCCGAAGATACGTATATTGCGTTAAAGACTGCCTTACCTGATCTGCAAGTAGGATTAGTACATGGCCGTATGAAACCGGCAGAAAAACAAGCAATTATGGCACAATTTAAAGCTGCAGAACTCGATGTGTTAGTCGCCACTACGGTAATCGAAGTTGGTGTAGATGTACCCAATGCCAGTTTAATGATCATTGAAAACCCAGAACGATTAGGCTTAGCTCAACTGCATCAACTCCGCGGCCGAGTAGGTCGAGGTTCTGTAGAAAGTCATTGTGTATTAATGTATGACGGTACCTTATCCAAGACTGCCACCAAACGCTTAGGTGTCTTGCGAGACTCTAATGATGGGTTTTATATCGCGCAAATGGATCTGGAAATACGCGGGCCGGGTGAGATTTTAGGTACTAAACAAACCGGCATTGCCGATCTGAAAATAGCAGATTTGGTCCGTGACGGGCACTTACTCGATCAAGTCCAGCAGTTAGCTGCGGATTTATTTGTGCATCACCCCGCCAATGCGCAAGCCATGATTAATCGTTGGTTAGGCGCGAAGGAACAATATTCAAATGCCTGATTTTAGTGGTCGAGTGTTACATAACGCTGCGGGTAAGCCGTTATCATTAATCAAATTTAACGATGTTTTGTCAGATATTAAAAACCTTAAAGCACTAGCAAGTACTTACCAACTTGAATTTGTTGGCCTTCAACAGTTAGCAGCCATTTACACCGATAAAGCTGTTAATCAATTTGGGCAGTACGCACTAGTGAGTGTCGATGAAGGCGTTGGATTAGTTGATTTACGTGATCCTAAATTGTTGCCATTGTGTGTTGATTTTGCCGCAGATGCGTTGCTCTATCGCAAAGATAAAGGCGGTGGCAAAAACGAAGCTATCGCTAAAGCTGTAGGGATCAAAAGTACATTGCGCCCGAGTGTTGTGGATGCAACTGCAGGTTTAGGCACGGATAGTTTTATTTTGGCATCCCTAGGTTGCCAAGTCACGCTGCTTGAACGGACGAATATTGTGTGTGCGTTATTACATGATGGGCTAGATCGTGGTAGTGAAGATGTACAAAGCCGGGATATTGTCGCACGAATGAAGCTTTTACCTGGCAATGCGGTCGAGCGGTTACAAGAGCTCATTGAACAAAAGCAAGAGGTGGATGTGGTGTACTTAGATCCGATGTTTCCTCATAAGAAAAAATCCGCAGCCGTAAAAAAGCCAATGAAAATGTTTCAAACGTTACTCGGACATGATGCGGATGCGGATGATTTATTAACGCCAGCGTTATCATTAGCCGCGAAACGAGTCGTCGTGAAACGACCCAATTACGCGCCATTTTTACAAGATAAAGCGCCAACCATGCAAATCAAAGGTAAAAAACACCGTTTCGATGTTTATTTGCGCTAACGCAACGAGTCATTGGCCTATCACTTATTTTAGCTGATTAATTACCGGCTATTTGCATTTCACTGATCAATACTGATCCTGTCTGAATACTACCGCGAGCTTCAATATCATTTGCCACAGCAGTAATATTTTTGAGCATCGTCTTGAGATTACCTGCAATCGTGATTTCATGGACAGGATATTGGATAATCCCATTTTCTACCCAAAACCCAGCTGCACCACGCGAGTAATCACCGGTCACGCCATTGACACCCTGTCCCATCAACTCAGTGACCAATAATCCTGTGCCCATTTGCTGTAATAAAGCCGCTTGGTCTGGTGCATTGGTCGAGACATACCAGTTATGGATCCCACCAGCATGTCCGGTGGTAGTTAAGCCCATTTTGCGCGCCGAATAACTTGTTAATAGATAATGTTGCAACACACCATCTTGTACAATTTGCATATCTTTAGTTTGGACCCCTTCGTTATCAAAAGGTGAACTAGCTAGTGCGCGTTTAACATGCGGTTTTTCGGCAATACTGAGCCATTCAGGTAACACTTGAGTCTGGATAGAGTCGAGTAAAAATGATGATTTACGATATAAACTGCCGCCACTGATTGCCCCGACGAAATGACCAAATAAGCTAGAGGCGATTTGACGATCAAATACCACGGGGTATTTTCCGGTATTAATTTTACGGGCATCTAAGCGGTCAATTGCATTTTTAGCCGCTTCTTGACCAATCGCTTCAGGTGCAGATAGCTCAGTACTGACACGCGATACGCTGTACGCATAATCACGTTGCATATCATGTTCTGATTGGCTTAACACCACACAGCTTAAGCTATAACGAGTACTCGGATAACCCGCAATTAAACCATGTGAGTTACCGTATACACGGCAGCCAATATTGGCGTTATAACTGGCACCATCAGAGTTAGTAATTTTGTCACTGCTATCTAATGCTGCTTTTTCGGCTGCGAGTGCATAAGCAAGACCTAGCTCAGTATCTAATTCAATTGGATGATATAAATCACAATCAGGGATGTACGTTGCCATTTGGTCGACATCAGCAATGCCATTACAGTCATCTTCGCCGGTATGTTTGGCGATCTCGATGGCTTTTTGTACGGTTAATGATAATGCCGCAGGGGATAAGTCTGCCGTTGAAGCAGAGCCTTTGTGACGACCGACATAAACGGCGATACCTAAGCCGCCATCATTGGTGAATTCGATGTTTTCGACTTCTTGCATACGCGCCGATACGGCGATCCCTTGAACTTTCGACATACTTGCTTCGGCTTCAGTTGCGCCTTGCGCTTTCGCCATGGCTAATACATCACTTACGACCTGTTTAATGTCTTCGAGTTGCTGTTTTGTTTGCATAATGTCGGTTTCGCTATCCAAGTTTGTGGTTCCGTTGTTATAATAGAACCATATTCAAAAGAAAAAGTTAAATGTTATGTCCCAAGAAGAATTTACAGCCGCCCCAGATGAAGATGAAAATTGGGTCAGTAAAACTCAACTTAAGCAACAAGCAGATGCATTGCATCTGGTCGGTAGAACCTTAGTGGGCCTGACTAAGAAAGCCTTAAAAACGATTCCTTTGTCAGAAGATCTGGCTGATGCCGTGGCACTTGCCCAACGTATCGATAAGAAAAAAGAAGGCTATCGTCGTCAATTACAATTAGTGGCTAAGTTGTTACGTCAATCGGATTTTGAACCAATTGAAAACGCCTTAGCGGTACTTAACGCTAAACAGCGTCAATCAAATCAAGCATTTCATGCGATTGAAATCGCACGTGACGAGTTAATCCAAAAAGGTGATGAGGCAGTTGAAGCACTGCTTGATACCTATCCGGCCCTTGATCGTCAACGCCTACGTCAGCTAATTCGTCAAGCTAAAAAGCAAGAAGAACAAAATAAGTCGCCGAAAGCATCACGTGAGATTTTTCAATATCTCAAAAGTGTCATGCCAAACTAAGTTGTTTTTACGCTATAACCGCAGGCTTAGCTTCGGTTATAGCATTTGTTGTAACAACCTTTATTGCGTGCCACCGACGGTGATTTCGTCGACTTTCAAGCTAGGTTGACCTACGCCTACGGGTACACTTTGACCGTCTTTACCACACACCCCAACGCCTTTATCTAACGCTAAGTCATTGCCTATCATAGATATTTTACCCATTACATCGGGACCATTACCGATTAGGGTTGCGCCCTTGATTGGAGTGCTAATTTTACCATCTTCGATGAGATACGCTTCTGACGTCGAAAATACAAATTTACCCGACGTAATATCGACTTGTCCGCCACCAAAGTTGGGTGCAAACACACCAAGTTTAATGGTACTGATAATATCCGCTTGGGAATGTTCACCACCGAGCATATAAGTATTGGTCATACGTGGCATCGGTAAATGCGCGTAAGATTCGCGACGACCGTTGCCGGTTGGGGCAACGCCCATTAATGCCGCATTATGCTTATCCTGCATGTAGCCTTGTAATATTCCATCTTCGATAAGCACATTGTATTGAGACGGTGTACCTTCATCATCTATGGTCATGGAACCGCGTCGATCGAGCATCGTGCCATCATCAACAACTGTCACGCCTTTAGCGGCGACCTGTTGACCAATTTTGCCAGAGAATGTGGATGAGCCCTTGCGATTAAAATCACCTTCTAAACCATGCCCAACTGCCTCATGTAATAACACACCAGGCCAACCATTACCTAACACAACAGGCATATTGCCAGCAGGCGCGTCAATGGCTTGTAAGTTGATTCGAGCCATCTGTATCGCTTCATCCGCTAAACGCTCGTAAAATGGCTTACCGTTGTCGTCAGATGAAAAATAATCATAGGCATAGCGTCCACCTGCACCAGAACTTCCTCGCTCGCGGCGTTCGCCCTCTTCGAGCAATACCGACACATTTAAGCGGATCAGTGGGCGTTGGTCAGTCGCAAATGTACCATCAGTCGCAGCGACAAGGATTTCTTCATAGACACCAGTGATGCTGACACTGACTTGTGATGCATTAGTGGCTTGTTCACGAACATATATATCCGTGGCTTTGAGTAATGCGATTTTTTCGGCATCTTGCATTTGCAATAACGGGTTGTCAGTCATGTATTTAGCATCAGCGACGACGGTGGTAAAAGGCGTGATCGCTTTTGTTACATTGACCGCAGGTGCAATTGATCGCGCGGCTTTAGCTGCATCATGCAAGGCGGTAATATTGATATCGTCAGAATATGCAAAGCCGGTTTTTTCACCGCTTATGGCACGCACACCAACTCCGCGTTCGATATTGTAGCTACCATTTTTAATAATGCCGTCTTCTAACACCCATGTTTCATGTTGTGAAGATTGAAAGTATAAGTCAGCATAGTTCACGTCATGCGTACACAACAAGCCCAGTGTTTCGTTAACTTGCGCCACTGATACCCCTGAGGCATCTAGTAAATTAGCTTGGACTGATGAAGTCACATGTTCTCCTAAAAAAATTGACGGTGCTGTTGCACATTAAGCGCAGCTCTTATCTCATCATGCCGAATAGGATCGTTTTTAGCAATCACAAATCCTGCATTGTGTTTAATAATATCTAAGACATCGCCCCATGGTGAATAAATGGCAGAATGGCCATAGGTTTGACGACCATTCGTATGGGTGCCGCCTTGATTGGCAGCGATGACATAGCATTGATACTCAATTGCGCGTGCTGCGAGTAAATGATGCCAATGCGCTAGACCGGTTTCTTTAGTAAAAGCAGCTGGCACGACCAAATAATCGATTGCGCTGTCTTTAACCATCGCATTAAACAGCGTTGAAAATCGAAGATCATAACAAATACAGACACCAATCCGGCCAAAATCAGTTTCTAGCACGAAAGGCTCCGTTCCTGCTAGCGTTGACTGTGATTCACGATACGCACCTGTAGCATCATTGATATCAACATCAAACAAATGTGTCTTGTGATATTTACCTACTAGTTGCCCGTGGGGATCAAAACACAATGCGGTCGCGTACATTTTATCTGCAACCGGTGAGGGGGTCGGTATGGAACCCGCGATTAACCAAATTTGGTAACACTTGGCAATGCTGGCGAGCCGATCAAATAATTGTGCTTGTACCTGGGCATCCAATAACGTTAAGGCACTGATATCGCGTCCACCAAAAAATGCAAAACATTCCGGCAACACCACTAATGACGGTAAATTAGTATCAATATTGAGTTTAGCTCGTTCAAGTTGCTCTATGACTTGTGCAAAATTATCATCAATATCAGGTGTGGATACGAGCTGTATTGCCACTAAATTAATAGGCTGATTCATACTATAGGTTCTATTTAGTTTGAGGTTGTAAATTGACTGGAATTTTGTCGATTTCAGTCAATGGTACATCGTCACTTTTTAATACCTGTACGTTTTGACGTTGAGGCAGTTGGACTTCAGTACTTTGACGTTCTAATTCGGTGACAACGGGGGCACTAAAAGCACCACTGATTGAGTAGTTAATATTGGAGAAGACCTTGGCAGACGTGAGTACTTGGTTTACTGCTAATGCGGCTATTGCCGTAGGGGGATTGACCATAAAATAGACTAAAGCAGGTAAGTTACCGGTAACATTTGGTGCAAATGAGACCGTGTAATTAAGTTCTTGATTGACTAGATCAGAATAACCAGCAATATCGATTTCACCTGCACCACCATCAACAACAGTATCTTGGGTGAATGCAATGCCATTTTCAATCGTCATAGTGCCATTGATTTTGTCATAGAAAAAACCTTTGGCAAAGACATCACGAAAATCCAAACTGAGTTTACGTACCAAAGAATCAAGCGACAACAGGGTAAAAATACGCGATCCTTTATCACTAATTTCCGTAAGATAGCCATCGGATAAAGACCAATCGACATTGCCATTGACATCCGCAAAGGCAAAATCAAACGGTGCATTATCCCAGGCTAAATCCAACTTGAAACGGGCTGCGGAGTCTTTGATACCAGTTGAAAACGTAAATTCATTCAAGAAAGCACCAAAATCATCACTAGTGATTTCACCGTTGATAGCCGTACGTGAAGAGGTATCTGTTGTCGTGTCCCATGTCCCCGTTAAATTCACCCCACCATGATCATTTTGAGTCATGAGTTGATTAATCCGCATTCCGGTCTCAGTGGGAGTTGTGCGCAGGGTGACTTCACCAAGATTGTTATCGACCACACGGCATTGGGTGCAGGTAAAGGCAATTGGCGGTAAGGTGCGCGGGTCTATGGACGGTCGCGATGTCGCCAATGGTGTCTGTGCAAGCGAACTGATATTGATATAGTCTGCTTGAATATCGATTCCGCTGCCCAGCCAGTCATTAAATAAACGCACTGTGCCGCGCGCTTCTCGTGCATTCAGATCAATTTGCCAGTTGTTATCAGATTGTTTGGCTGTGGCATTAATGTTATGGATAGTTTGATTGGCTAGAGTGACTTGATCAATGGCCATGAAGATACGTTCAGGTGTTGAAAATATCGGTGTCGTCGTTCCCCCAAATCCAGCCAATAAGCGGTCTAAGGTTTGGTACCATTCACCGACATCAAGGCGGGGTAAATTGGCAGAAATACTAAATCCGACCCCTGTACCTTGAAATTCACTTGCGCCTAATGCTAAATGCGCGCGCGAAAACTGTTTTTCTTTATGAGGTAGGACGCCAGCAAAACGCACATCATCGCCAAGTGTTGCATTAATTTCAGAAGCTAAATCAGTTCCGGTTGCTCGGATAGATAAGGGCATGATGGTATCGGGTGTTTTGGCAAATGGAGCGGGTAACGAATGGGTGACTCCGACTAAATCACTGTTGAGATCAAACGTATAATGCATCCCTGATTGCGGTAACTGCAAGTTTAATCGACCTTGCCATGTTGCTTGACCTGCAAAGGCATGGGCATATTCGGCGCTCGCTAGGTGTGCAAACTGTGCCACATCCCAATCGCCGCTAAGTGCAACCTTTGCCGTGTAACCATCGGCACTGTTTGCGCCATCTAATGACAGGGCTATCGGTTGGTCAAATAGCTTAGCGGAGAGGGTATTCACCGTAATCTTATCGTTGACAAAGCTGAGTTGACCTTGCGCTTGAGTTAGCGCCAAGTCGACATCTGTAAATTGAATATAATTATTAGGTAACTCAATCGTCCCGCTAGCAATCACATCATCATTATCTAATGGGATCTGTAAATTGAGAGTGGCAGATAGCGCGTTTGAAATAATGATGTTTTCATTTAGTAGCTGACCCAGCGAACTGGCTAAACTCGACTGTGCCATCACTTGCGCCAATGCATAACCCGACCCTGAGCCAGTTGCATCAATGGTCAGTAAGCTTTGACTACTGAGACCTGGTAATGTAGCGGTCAAATCCGCTAGCGTTACATCTAGAATTTTGCCACTCGGCGCGCGCATAACGAGATCATTATTTTCAAATGCTAATTCTAAATCGAGCTCACTGAGCATCGGCCACTGATTACCAAACTTAAATTGACCTTGGTGCATGAATAAACTTGCTTGAAATACCCCGTTATTTCGTTCAAAAGGGAAATCTTGTCCTGCACCATGCCAAATTAAGCGCGTCGGTGTAATCGTACCCGTTTGTGTATCAGTGTCTAATGCATTGACAAGATATTGGTATGTTTGCGTACCCATCAATGTGGTTGGTAATAACTTGACGACATTTTTGGCGGTCTCAGGGGCGAGTAACGCGCTGATTGATAACACATCTTCACTCCCGCGATAAGCTAACTCAACATCTGCTTGGACTAAGTCTGAGGCAAGAGTGATCCTAGAAGGTAATATTGAAAATTCATAGGGGTCAATTGACAGGTATAGACTCGCATCCAATGCGTGCATAGTGATATTTTGGGCTAATAACTGATCGGTCAACAACGATTGTTCTTCACCTTTAATTTGGATCCCGACTAATACCGGAGAGTGCACACTCTGCAGCGAATCAATCGCTGTTGTACTCTTCGTTTGCTTGAACGAGGCGATCAGTTGTAGATCATTTACACCCGGTAGTGATGTTTGTTGTAGCGCGACGTGCTCAAATGTAATCTGCCCTAACCATTGTGCTTTATTTGCCACTAATTCGATATTGCTGACTTGCGCTTGTGGCTGTGCTTGCGTTAACCAAGATTGGGCATTGCCTGACAAGAAAAATTCACCTACGGCTTGTAATGGTGCGACAGCAAAGGGGGTGATGCTTGATAGTGACCAAGTTCCAGTGGCGTCACGCAACGCACTAAAATTCATCGCTAGGGTGGTGTCATTGATCCCTACGACGACATTTTGGGCATTCACTAACCAGGTATCCCCTTGAGGGATAGCCATAAAATCGACATTTTGAATACTGGTTATTAACGATGACTGTGCATCCTTCCAGCGCAGTTGAGTTGGTGTAATTTGCCCACGAACTTGGGTGATCGCAGAGCCATCGATGGTGAGCCATGCGTTCCCTTGTGCTGCACTTTGATCAAGCTCAATGTGAGCTGGCATATAGGCTGAAAGCCATCGACCAAATGCAATTTTTTGGGTTTCTAAAAATACAGTGCCATGTAAATTATCGGGCTGACCGATTAGTTGCGCCGAGACTTGTGCAATATTTTCAGGATTATTATTAAAAAATATTTCTCCTGTCCCTTTGTGCATTACGCCATTGTTTATCCAAGATAACTGTTTAATATCAATGTGTTGAGTCTGGTTAGTTTGTTTGATATTGATACTGGACTCGATCACTGAAAAATACTCTAATTTGTTGAGTAGAATATCTTGTAGTAAATCAGGCAAGTTACTTGATGTGTTTTCGAGTTCGGTTGGTTGGGCTTTATTGAGATCTAAGTCAAGCTGTAAGCCTTGCAGTTCAAACTTTTCAGTGACAATGCTCCATTGCAGTATTGATGCAAACAAATCCACTTCAACGTAGATGTTATTGAGTTCAAATTCGACACCTTGGGCTTGGCTATCTGCTGTTGAATTAGGCGTTAAATTAACTTGATGCAAGGTCAGATGAGGGCCGTTACCTTCCCAGTAGCCATCAATCTTACCGATTACAATATGTGCATTGAGTTGTTGTGACAAATATTGGGTAACATGCGCATTGATGTGATTTGTATGCGGTAGACTTAAGCGTATAGCTGTGATCAATACTGCTGCACACACCAACAATATCGTAGCGCTGCGCCACAATATTGATAAGCTGGTTGTGATCCAAGTATTGCCCGATGGTTTACTCATATTTACATCATTACCACATCAAATTTGTCTTGGTTATATAAATGTTCTGTTTGCACCTTGATTTGTTTTGTGACAAACAGTTCAACTTCGGCAAGCATTGCTGATTCTTCTCCCATGAGTGCTTCTGCTACTGCTGGAGATGCATACACGACAAATTTATCAGCATCATACGCACGGTTTACTCGCACAATTTCTCGCATGACTTCAAAACAAATGGTCTCGACGGTCTTAATCGACCCTCGCCCCTCGCATACGGGACAATCTTCACATAAGATATGCTCCAAGCTCTCACGGGTGCGTTTGCGCGTCATTTCAATTAGGCCAAGCGCGGTAAAACCATGAATATTAGTCTTAGCACGATCTAAACTACATGCTAGGGTTAATGAATGTAAGACCCTTCTTTGGTGATCTGGTTCCTCCATATCGATAAAATCGATTAAAATCATCCCACCAAGGTTACGTAGACGCAGTTGCCGAGCAATCGCTTGGGTTGCTTCGATGTTGGTATTAAAAATAGTTTCTTCTAAATTGCGATGGCCAACAAACGCACCTGTATTGATATCAATGGTGGTCATGGCTTCAGTTTGATCAATGATCAGATAGCCACCAGATTTAAGATCGACACGGCGCTTGAGTGCCCGCTGAGCTTCATTTTCTACATCATATAAGTCGAAGATAGGACGCTCGCCCTTGTAATATTCCAATTTACCTTGTAATTCAGGTACGTATTCTTTGGTAAATTCCACCAGTTCATTAAATGAAAGCTTAGAGTCAATCCGAATTTTTTCAATTTCGGTTCCCGTAAAATCACGAATAACACGGCGGGCTAAAGGCAGATCTTGAAATAATACATTTGCGGTTTTGGTTTTCATTCGAGTTTGAATGATGCCCCATAAGCGTTTTAAAAAATCGGCATCCTGGACAAGTTCTTCTTCATTGACGCCTTCGGCTGCGGTACGCAAGATAAATCCACCATTTTCATCACAAAATGCCTGCACGATATTTTTGAGACGTTCGCGTTCTTCGGGATCTTCAATACGTTGTGATACACCAACATGTGTGACGGATGGCATAAACACTAAATAACGTGAGGGAATGGTAATATCAGTTGTCAGGCGTGCGCCTTTAGTACCAATCGGATCTTTAACGACTTGGACGACGATATCTTGTCCGTCGCGAACCAGCTCACGGATGTCTTTTTTGGTAATATGGTTGGGGTTAACATCCTCTATCACTTCATTGTGGATCACAATATCTGAGGCATGTAAAAACGCCGCTTTTTCAAAGCCAATATCGACAAATGCCGCTTGCATTCCTGGTAATACGCGAGAAACCTTACCACGATAAATATTTCCGACTAAGCCGAGCTTGGTATGCCGTTCGATATGGATTTCTTGTAAAATACCATTGTCTATTAATGCCACCCGAGATTCAGATGGCGTGACGTTAATTAATAATTCAGCACTCATGCATTAATCACTCCTGATTCTTGTAAGCAAGCAACAGTTTGTGCGAGGGGTAGGCCCACAATGCCACTATAACTGCCGTCAATATGCTTAACAAATTGTCCGCCTATACCTTGGATCGCGTATCCGCCGGCTTTACCTATAGGTTCACCAGATTCCCAATAGGCGAGTCGTTGTTGCTCACTCAACTCGCCAAAGGTGACTTTGGATGTGACCACCGCTTCACTCATATCTAGTCCAGTAGTGCCGATTGTCGCAATGCACACTGCCGTTATGACTTCATGAGTCTGTCCGGATAATAACGCCATCATTGTCATAAAATCATCAAAATCAGTCGGTTTACCTAAAATCTTACCCTTGATATGGACCGTCGTATCACTACCTAATACATATTTTTCGGGTTGTGTAAAAGCGACCACAAAGGCTTTTTCTCGAGCCAACCGCAGCACGTAATCTGCAGCTTGTTCATTGACATGGACATCTTCATTGACATTAGCAGGGGCTTGCGTAAATTCGACCCCAATTTGCTTTAATAGTTCGACTCGTCGTGGTGAGGCAGAGGCTAATACTAGTGCGTGTTGTTGGTTATACAATGCTGTCATTTTAGATCCAATTGTCGTCTGATTTTACGCAATAACCAAAATAGCCAAGGCCATAAAAATACCGTTGTTAAAATGGGCCAAAAATACGTAAATTGAAATAAGACATCGGTTAACCAGTGTTGCAACCAAAATATAATTAAGTTGTACAAGGCACATAGTAGACCTAATATGGCCATCTGCTGCCAGATTGAATAATTGCGTAAACGCTGATAATGCAGTGAACTGATGTACACCGAAATAACTAACGCCAAGCTATTTAAGCCTAGACTATTGCCTAATAAAATATCCAAAATAATCCCGCAGATAAAAGCAATCCCGATATTGACGCGTTGCGGTAAGGCGATATTCCAATAGATTAACACTAATAACAGCCATTCAGGTCGGTATACGACGAGGTCTAACGGCATGGGGAGTACTTCTAATACCAGTGCAATAAACAGGGTCATGTAAATGACATAGCGTTTATTCATTACGGGTCTCCAGCGGCGTATTTTCACGACCCAATAATAACAAATACCGTAAGCGGTCTAACCGCGCCAAAGGTGTAGCTTTAACGGTTGCAAACGGTTGTCCTTCGTCACGTACAACACTGGCAATGACTGCCACCGGATAGCCTTCAGGAAAAATATTACCTAATCCAGATGTCACCAATATATCACCTTCAGCAATATCGGCACTATGGGCGACGTGTCTTACATTCAGTGCATTAAGCTCACCGCTACCATTGGCTATTAAGCGTAGGTTATTGCGTAAAATGCGCACTGGAATTGCATGGGATAGATCAGAGACTAATAATACGCGAGATGTGGTTTGTGCCACATCGACGATTTGTCCCACTATGCCTTGGTCGTCAATGACGGGCTGTGAATTATATACACCACTTAAGCTGCCTTTGTTAATCAATACCTGTAATGAATAAGGGTTGTTATCGACAGCCATGAGTTCTGCGACGGTTTTTGGCAGTGCAGTTTGTACCGGAGCATCGAGCAATTTACGTAACTGCTCATTTTCAGCTAATAGGCTTTGATAACGCTGGTTATCTGCTTGCAGTGCCATCATTTGTTGGATCAGTAAGTCATTCTCTGCAATGAGTTCTTCTTGAGAAATAATGCGGTTGGAGCTGGCGTTTAATAAAGATGCGGGTAGGGAGGCTATATATTGGATCGGGGAGACGAACGTCGTCAGAACACTGCGCACAGGTGTAAATATGCCATACAAGCCATCAGAAACAAGCAGAGCTAAAGAGAACACGACAACAATCATTAGTCGTGCTTCTAGGGATGGGCCACGTTTAAATATCGGTTTCATAATGAAAAAGGCAACATCCGTTGCCTTTACTCGTTATTCATGTGAGAACAAGTCGCCGCCGTGGTGATCGATCAGATCAAATGCTTTACCACCACCTCGCGCAACGCATGTTAACGGATCTTCAGCTATCACAACTGGGATACCTGTTTCTTCCATTAATAAACGGTCAAGGTCGCGTAATAATGCACCTCCACCCGTTAATACCATACCATGTTCACTGATATCCGAAGCCAGTTCAGGAGGAGATTGCTCTAGTGCCACCATGACAGCAGACACTATACCAGTTAACGGTTCTTGTAATGCTTCTAAAATTTCATTGCTGTTTAGCACGAAACTACGAGGCACACCTTCGGCAAGATTACGTCCACGAACTTCAATTTCTTTGACATCTTCTCCTGGGTAAGCCGCGCCGATTTCGTGTTTAATTCTTTCTGCTGTCGCCTCACCAATTAATGAGCCAAAGTTACGACGAACATAGTTAATAATGGCTTCGTCAAATTTGTCACCACCAATGCGAACGGATGAAGAATACACCACACCGTTGAGTGAAATGATCGCAACTTCAGTGGTACCACCACCGATATCGACGACCATTGAACCGGTCGGCTCTGACACGGGCAAACCTGCACCAATTGCCGCCGCCATCGGCTCATCAATCAAATACACATCGCGTGCACCGGCGCCTTCGGCTGATTCTTTTATCGCACGACGCTCAACTTGCGTCGATCCGCATGGCACGCAGACGAGTACGCGCGGTGATGGACGTAAAAAATTGTTATCATGCACTTGCTTAATAAAGTGTTGGAGCATTTTTTCAGTGACATTAAAATCTGCTATGACGCCGTCTTTCATGGGGCGAATGGCTTTGATGTTTCCAGGAGTACGACCAAGCATTTTTTTTGCTTCGCTACCAACGGCAGCAACACTTCGCGGTGAGCCAGGACGTTCTTCACGGATAGCAACTACAGATGGCTCGTTAAGCACGATCCCTTTGTCTTTTATGTAGATTAATGTGTTGGCTGTACCTAAATCGATAGATAAATCATTGGAAAATAAACCGCGCAGCTTTTTAAACATGACAAGCCTTTATTTTGTAGTTATTAGGAGTCTTTCTTTATGACAGGTATTTTATGGGAAGTTTCAATATATTGCATACTTTATTTTCATAAAACAGACACAAAAAAGCCAGATCTAGTTAAACCTACCATAAATCTGACTTTTGATTTTGCTTAATATCGCCTAACAGTGGCGAAAATCGCGATTACTCTGTGCAGGTACAACGCATTCGCGGCCTATTGATTTAATGACATAATCCCGAATGGTGTCGCCCTGGACAAATAATGTTAACATCAAAATAATTACCTTTAAACACCAAGCGCATCCCATGTTGATACAAACTAAAATCCCGTTTATCTTTGGCAAATAAATCTACCGGTTCGATAGAGCGCATTGCAATTAATGCGAGTTTTAACGATTTGCTAAACAGGGTTTCTAATACTTTGGGCATTTGTTCAGCGCGGATCAGTTCGTTGATTTGATCTTGAAAGTTATTATCTAACTTTGCGATGCGCGCTGATAAGCGTTCGTTAGGATCCTTTGCTTGTGTGCAGTTCAAACACCAATTGCTTATCTTTTAATTATAGTTTCGCGCTATCAAACTTTCGACCTACAAAATAATATTTGGTCTTATTTATATTGCGACAGTAAATTGTCACTTTGGGGGCATCTTCGTGGCAAGGGATTTCCGCTAATCGTAATATTGATGATGTTGGTCGTTAAAGTGAAAGTCACAAAAAAGCCCAACAAAAATACTGGGCTTAGTAGATTTAGCTGTGATGAGGCGTTTGGTTAATACGAACCATCTACAAGCGCTTCAAGTCGATCATGTATTTCAGCTTTAAGCTCTTTGTCTTCAATTTTATTAGCACTGATTTTGGCATTTTTCAGATTGTCTATTGCCGCGTCGGTGTGTCCCAATTCTATTTGTAAAAGCGCCATGGATAGTGCAATTGATGACATGT
>Ga0206125_10000148_pt1 | contig 95622 bp, 84 predicted proteins | sample Helgoland_Spring_4_FD_148598 | JGI IMG/M metagenome (GOLD analysis project Ga0206125, IMG submission 148598) | Pelagic subsurface seawater microbial communities from Kabeltonne, Helgoland, North Sea - Helgoland_Spring_Bloom_20160331_1 | ecosystem: Environmental > Aquatic > Marine > Epipelagic ...
CAAGTAAATTCAGCTCAAGCTTTATGGACTAAACAATCTCAAGATATTTCAGCTGATGAGTATAAAGAATTTTACAATTCAAATTTCAGTACATTTGATGATCCATTTATAACATTACACAATAGATCTGAAGGGACATTAGAATTTACAAATCTTTTGTTTGTTCCAACTCAAGCACCCTTTGACTTATTTGAACCTGAAAGAAAGACAAATATAAATTTATATATCAACAGAGTATTCATTACAGATGATATTCAAGATATTATTCCTACATGGTTGCGATTTGTTAAAGGAATATTAGATACATCAAGTCTAGATTTGAATGTAAGTCGTGAGATGGTTCAAAACAGTCCAGTACTCAAGAAAATATCTAAAGCAATTACCAAACGTGTTATTTCCGGACTAAAAAAGAAATTAACCAAAGATGAACTATCATATGATGCTTTTTGGGCTAATTTTGGCAAAGTAATTAAAGAAGGGCTTTATGAAGACTTTGAAAACAGGAAAAAGATTGCTGAAATAATCAAAGTATATTCACACAAAGAAGATAAGTTAATTACATTAAAAAATTACATTTCTAACTTTACTAATAGTCAGGAACAAATTTTCTATTTAACTGCAGATACCCTTCCTCAAGCTAAAAGTAGTCCTCATTTAGAAGGATTCAAAGCTAAAGGAATTGATGTATTACTTTTGACAGATCCTATTGACGCTTTTTGGATATCTCAAATGCAGAATTTTGAAGAAAAGCCATTTGTATCAATTTCTAGAGACAAATACGATATCTCCTCAACTGGAAGTGACACAAATAAGCCTGATGAAGAAAATACAGAAAAAGATGAAATATATACATCACTTATTAAAGATTGTTTAGGAGACCTAATACAAGATGCTCAGATTTCATCTAGCTTAGTTGATAGCCCTGTTAGGTTAATTGCAGGCGAAGGTGGTCTAGATTTCAATTTAGAGAGGATATTAAAAGCACAAGGGCAAGATTTTGAGGGCAGCAAAAAAGTCATAGAAATTAATAAGAACCATGAATTAATAAAGAAATTACCTTCAATTAGTTCAGAATTACAAAAAGCCACTTGTCGAGTGTTATATGAACAAGCAAGAATTCAAGATGGGGAAATGCCAGCAGATACAAAGCAATTTTCTCAAGACTTAATCAAATTAGCATTAGAAATCTAAATATAACTATTAGATTGCAGAGTGAATAATTCAAACTCTGCAATCTATATCAAATTACTTAACTATCTTTTTTGTGATCAACATCCCAAACAACATTGACACGACAAAAATATATATTCCAATATCAAAAAATGTAATTGATGTAAGAGCAGGCCCTGGGCATAATCCGCCAATACCCCAACCTATTCCAAATACTCCAGCACCAAAAATTAATCTAAAATCCAAATCTTTTGATTTGGGTAAGTCAAATGATTCATTAAAAATTGGTTTTTTCTGCTTTTGAACCAACCAAAAACCGGGCAGAGCAACAAAAATCGCACCCCCCATAACAAAAGCTAAACTTGGATCCCATATTCCAAATAAGTCTAGAAAATTTTGTACTTTTAAAGGATTAGTCATACCAGATAAAATCAATCCAACTCCAAAAATAATACCAGATAATAATAACGCTATGTATTTCATTTCTTATAGCCCCAATATATTTCTAAGAATATAAACCGTTAAAAATCCAGTAAACATAAATGAAAATGTTGCAATTAATGAACGTATAGAACCTCTCGAAAGACCACATACTCCATGCCCACTTGTGCAACCATTTCCATATGAAGAACCGAATCCAACCAGCAAACCCGAAACACCTAAAATAAAGTAATTATCTGATACAGCTTGGCGTTCAATATCACCAAAAAATAAATTCCAGAGTGGGACAGCCAATAACAATCCAAATATGAATAGTATACCAACCGGTATACTTTCTTTTCGTAAAACAGGTGGTAAAATCCTAAATATAATACCACTTATTCCAGCTATTTTACCATAAGTAGCCATCAACATTACTGCAGACAAACCTATGAGTGCTCCACCTAGTAATGAGGTTATTGGTGTAAATTCAGTTTCCACAATTTTATACCTTAAATTTTTATTTAAATTTTAGTAAAGTTACATATAAGTAAACATATTCAATTATTTATATATATTTAAATATATAAGTACACAAGCAATAATTAAAATTATTAATCTAAAAATTTATTTTAGGAGCAGCATTCAAAAGCATTTTAGTATATGAATTTTTTGGCTCTGAAAACAATACCTCAGGTGTTTGCTCTTCTACTAATTTTCCTTGATTTAAAACGCCAATTTTATTTGCCATAGTTGAGACTACTGCAAGATCATGAGTAATAAAGAGATATGTCAATGCATATTCTTTTTGTAACGATTTCAAAAGATTCAAAACCTGTGCTTGAACAGAAACATCAAGAGCAGATGTAGGCTCATCACAAACAATTATTTCAGGCTCTGAAGATAGAGCCCTAGCAATAGAAATACGTTGGCGTTGGCCACCTGAAAATTCATGTGGAAATTTATTTGCATCACTTGAAGCAAGCCCAACTTGTTCAAGCAATTCATGTACTCGATCTATTTGTGCTTTAGGGTTTTCAATTAACTTAAATGCTTTTATTGGCTCACATAAAATATCTTTTACTTTCCAACGAGGGTTTAAACTCGCATATGGAGATTGAAAGACCATCTGAATGCGTCTTCTTAAAGCTAATGTTTCTTCCTTAGCTAATTTAGGATCATTTAAATTCATTCCATCAACAAGAAGAGACCCATCAGTTGGCTTTAAGAGACCAACTGCCATTTTTGCTATAGTAGATTTTCCTGAGCCACTTTCCCCAACAAGTGCATAAGTGGTCCCCTTTTCAATAGAAAAACTAACTTTATCAACTGCTGTAAGTATACGCTTTGGAGTTCTACTAATTGCACGCACAATAAATGGATCTGACAAATCAAATGTTCTAGTTAAATCAGTAGCCTGCACAAAACTCATATCACAGTTCTCCATCATTTAATAACCAACATGCAGATCGATCGAGTAGTATTTGTGGAATTTTCTTTCTGCATATCTCAGTTGCAAATTCACATCTTGGATGAAATGCACAACCACTTGGCATTGCGTCTAATTTTGGCATTGATCCAGGAATTTGGAAAAGTGATTTTTTAAATGAATTTGAGTCTATTCGAGGTGTGGAATCAACTAAGCCTCTCGTATAAGGGTGCTTAGGATCAGTTAACACATCACGTGTATCTCCAATTTCAGCCAACCTTCCAGCATAAAGAACCCCTACTCTGTCAGTTGTTTCGGCAATTACTCCCATATCGTGTGTTACTAAAATTATTGAAGTACCACGATCCTTACAAAGCTTTTTTAACAGATCTAATATTTGGGCTTGTACTGAAACATCTAATGCTGTTGTTGGTTCATCAGCAATAATCAGTGATGGCTCTGGCGCCAAAGCCAATGCAATAACAACCCTTTGCCTCATACCTCCAGAAAAAGTATGAGGATATGAGTTGAGACGGCTTGGATCAATTCCTACTTCCTTTAAGCCATTCTTTGCTCTCTTGATTGCTTCTGATTTAGAAATATTCATATGTGTTAAAATCGTTTCAACAAGTTGATCACCAATTTTTCTTAATGGATTTAAACTCATAAGTGGGTCTTGAAAAATCATGGAAATTTCATGCCCTCTTACTGCCTCAGGTGCATTACTTATAGATTTACCTTTGAAGTAAATTTCACCACTTGAGAGGCGACCTGGTGGATCTATCAAGCCTAAAATGGCTGCGCCAGTCATAGATTTACCAGCCCCAGATTCTCCAACTAAGCCTAAAATTTCACCTTTTTTTACGTTTAAAGATAAATTATCCAGCGCTTTTAATACTCCATAACGACTTTTAAAAGTTACAGATATATTTCTTACTTCAAGTAAATTTTCTTCCATCACTTGAGCCTCGGATTTAATGTGTCTCTAAGCCAATCACCAAGCAAATTTACTGCTAGAGCTAGAGCCAACAGCGTGAGCGCAGGAAATAATAAAATCCACCATTCTCCTGAAAATAAAAAATCTTGTCCAACTCTAATCAATGTTCCAAGACTAGGTTCTGTTCGGGGTGCCCCTACTCCAAGAAAAGAAAGAGTAGCTTCTGCTATAATCGCTAAAGCAAAAGTTATAGTAGCTATTACAAGTACCGGACCAAGTACATTTGGTAGAATATGTCTGATCATTATTTGCCACTTTTTCAGACCAATAAGTTGTGCTGCTGCAATATATTCTTTTTCCTTTTCAACCATCGTTGAGCCACGCACAGTTCTAGCAAACGGAACCCATTCAGATAGTCCTATAGATATGATTAATACCGTAATAGCCATTTCATAACGTAATTCTGGAGGCAAAAGACCACGAGCAACACCAAATATGAGCATTGCAATAAGAATTGATGGAAAAGTCATCTGTATGTCTGCAAGACGCATGATGAAATTATCCAACCAGCCTCCGACATAACCTGCAATTAAACCCAATAAGACACCCATGATCATCGCGAGCGATACTGCCATTAACCCAACAAAGAGGGATATGCGTAATCCATATAGAATTGCTGAAAATAAGTCTCTTCCTTGATCATCTGTTCCAAGTAAAAAAACCTCACCCGTAAACATATTTGGCTCCATTGGCGGTGTGAAACCATTCATTAACTCTAAACTCGCTGGATCAAATGGATTTGTTGGAGCAATATATTGAGCAAATATTGCACTTAAGACGAGAATAGAGATCACAGAAAAAGAGATGATTGCTACGGGAGCTCTCAGAAAATCATATATAAAATCAGATTTCAAAAATCTATGCATTTTGCTCTCTATTCACTACTGTTATTGTCACGCAGTCGCGGATCAATTGCTAAATATAATAAATCAACAAACAGGTTAATAATTACGAATAAAACACCAACAAGGAGTAAGTATGCACTCATTACAGGTATATCAACGAAATATACTGCATTGATAAATAACAACCCAACACCGGGCCATTGAAATACAGTTTCTGTAACTATGGCAAACGCAACAATAGAACCCAATTGTAGCCCCGCTATAGTTACAACTGGTACAAGCGTATTTGGAAGCGCATGATTATAATTTACCTGCCTTGAAGATAACCCTAGAGCTTTTGCAAATCTAACATAATCCTGACGCATTACTTCAAGCATCTCAGAACGTGTTAAACGCATAATTAATGTTAACTGGTACAGTCCAAGAGTTATGCTTGGCAAAATAAGAGACTTAATGCCTGAAAGTGTTAAAAACCCAGTTGACCACCAACCAAGTTGGACTACGTCTCCTCGCCCAAACGAAGGCAGCCATTTTAGTTCAACAGCAAATAACCAAATAAGCAATACACCAATGAGAAATGTTGGAAGAGAAACACCAATTAAGGAAGTAGATAAAATTATGTTTGCTAAATAACCACCACGTCTAATTGCAGTGTATATTCCGGTAATAACACCAAAAAATATAGCAAAAATGGCAGATGTTAAAGCTAATTCAAGTGTTGCCGGAAGTCTGCTTGCTATTAAATCTGAAACTGGCAATGCACCTCTATAAGAATTGCCAAAATCAAAATTCAAAGCATTCCAGACAAAGCCAAAATATTGCTTATAAAATGGATCATTGAGACCCAAAGCTTCCTCTAGAGCAGCTCTTTGAGCTAATGTAGCTTCTTGCCCCATCAAATTATCAACAGGATTGCCAACGTATCTAAAAATTAAAAAAGAAATTAACGCGACTAGAAATAATACTAAAACTGATTGCCCTAAGCGTCTAAAAATAATTACTAGCATGATATTCTTTCAAAAGTTGTAAAATATGAAACAATCACAACAAAAGGATCTCCACTGAATGAAAGTAATTAAAAAAAAGTTAAAAGTATAATCAAAGTTGCACCAGCCATGTAATTATCTGGCTGGTGCAGAAATATTTTATTTAAATTTTAAGAATTGAAAATGAGGTGTGTCCTCAGGTTGGACATCAAAATCAATATTAGTCTTCATACCCCAGTTTAAAACTTGGTTATGAATTGGAAGATACATTTGAGCATCTTGTACCGCTGACCAGATTTTTGCAATTGTCGCATCACGCGCTGCTAAATCAGTTTCAGACTCTAAGCTAACAATCATAGCATCGACATCGGCATTAGAGTATCCAGTTGGATTCCATGAACCACGCTTGTCTGTTTGAGTATGCACTAAATAGTTGAATATATAGTGAGAGTCGAAAGTTGGAACACCCCAGCCTAACATGTAGAAAGGAGCCTCGCCACCTTTAGCAATTGGGAAATGCTGTGCTTTTGGCTTTGCATCAAGTGTTACATTGATTCCAATTCTAGCCATCATTCCAACAGCTGCCTGGCAGATTGCTTCATCATTTATATAACGATCATTTGGACAATTTAAAGTAATATCAAAACCATTAGCAAATCCAGCGTCTGCCATCAGACCTTTAGCAGCATCAATGTCATAATCAGGATATTCGTTTAAAGCTTCTGTCCATCCATTAACAAATGGAGGCATGATAACTCCTGTTGGATCTGACTGCTCGCGCATTACAATCTTTTTAATCGCATCACGGTTTATTGCAATATTCATTGCCTGGCGTACTTTAAGATTACTTGTTGGACCTTCTGCTGTGTCTAATCCAAAGAAAATAACTCGGTTTTGAGCAGCCGTAGCAACATTTAGTCCATCAGTTCCTGAAACACGTCCTAAATCTTGAACTGGAACATCTTGAATGATATCAACTTCACCCGACAATAAAGCAGCAACACGCGTAGCTGCAGATTGAATTGGTGTGTAAATGATATCTGTTACTTGATTTGGATAAATATCCTTTCCCCAATAATTAGGGTTTGATTTAAGAACAGTCTTTTCGTCAACTGAACGACTAACAAGCATAAATGCGCCAGTTCCATTTGTATTCATCGTGGCGAAATTTGTTTCACCCTTGGCTACATCATGAGGTGTTAAAACATCATTAGCAGTTGACCAACCCTTATCCATCATGAACATATTGGTAAGATTATTTACCAATAATGGATTTGCACCATTTGTTTCAATATCAACAGTATGTGCGTCGACAGCTCTTATATCTTTAATTGATGACAATAATTCTTTCATTTCCGAACCATCTGCCATTGCACGATTTAAAGAGAAAACAACGTCTTCAGAGTCAAAAGCCGCGCCATCATGGTATGATACACCCTGACGTAGATTAAACCGCCACACATTTGGGTTATCTGCCAAAGCAGCCCAGCTAAGCGCTAATGAGGGTATAATATTTCCTGACATATCACGTTGTAATAATGAATCATAAATTTGATGATTCATACCGTGTGTCGGCCCTTCATTTTGAGCATGTGGATCCATTGTTATAGCATCGCCTGCTCTTGCCCATCGGATTGTTTCCGCAGAAACAGTCACAGTAGATGCTGCGATAGCTGCTGTAGTTAATAGTATTTTATGAAACATATATAACCTCCCAATTAAATATTTAATATCATAATGAAAGGCACATCCTTGCAAAGAGTTTAATAAAGATCAAGCAAGTAATTAAATTAATGGTATGGTTTGTTCATACAGAAAGATAACATCCCTTTTATCTTTTCATCATCATAAATTATTGAGATATTTTCTTAATTATAAAAAAATTACAAATCTCAATCACCATCAGCTATACCTCTTGCCTTGATTTTTGCCTGTTTAGCTCTGATACTTGGTAATAAAATTAATAAAACCGCAATGCATAGTAAAACCATTGTCATAGGCCTTTCTGTAATAAAGGCGACACCATCGTATAATTGCATTGACCTTGCAAAATTATCCTCAAGCATTGGCCCAAGAATGAAACCTATCAACAATGGAGCAAGTGGATAATCAGCAAATTTCAATGCAGTTGCACAAACACCAAACCCAATCAAAATTAATAATTCTGTCGCATTGTTTTGACCTATATATGCACCCATTAAGGTAAAAAATAGAATATATGGAATAAGAAAATTTCGTGGGATAGTTAGTATTTTAGCAATGTATGGAATTAAGGGTAAGTTTAGAACCAATAACACGATATTACCAATGTACATTGAAATTATAACCGCCCAAAATATTTGAGGCTCATCTACCATCAACCTTGGCCCAGGAGTGACGTTTAACGCAATTAACGCGCCCAAAAGGATTGCCGTTGTCCCAGAACCTGGAATTCCAAGAGTCAAAAGCGGAACAAAGGATCCAGTACATGCTGCATTATTAGCTGTTTCGGGTGCTGCTAAACCTTTTATAGATCCTTTACCAAATTCTTTTTGTTCATCTTTTGAAGCAATGTTACGTTCTACCGCATATCCAAGAAAACTTGCAATCGTCGCACCTGCACCTGGCAAAACACCTATAAAAAATCCCTGAATAGATTGCCTCCCAATAACAGGCGCAATAGATTTAGCTTCTTGTCTTGTGATACGTAATTCTTTTATATCTTCACGTTTTCCTGCGCCTGGTTTTGGCGGGTTTAACACAAGAAATAAAGCCTCTGGTAAAGCAAACATAGCCATTGCCAATGTAACAAAGCTTAATCCTGACTGAAGATCCATAATTCCCATTGTAAAACGTGGCAGACTAAACATTGTTCCTTCACCAACAGTGGCAAGCATCAAGCCAACCACAGTCATGAGTAATGCTTTTGCAACTTGTCCAGTACCTGCAAAGGCAGCAATCGCGGATAGACCTACTACCATCAAGGCAAAATACTCAGCAGAATGAAATAATAATGCAACAGATGAAAGAGCTGGAGCGAATACCATAAGCAAAACAGCTCCTAATGTACCTCCACAAAAACTAGCTATTGCAGCAACTGTTAATGCTTTGCCCGCTTTACCTTTTTTTGCTAATGGATAACCATCAAAACTAGTCGCAACTGTCCCTGCAACTCCTGGGGCATTTAACAATATGGAAGAAGTGGAACCACCAAAAATTGCTCCATAATAAACTCCTGCCAAAAGAATTATAGCTGCAGCTGGATCACCCATCGAAATAGCGACTGGTATCATAATTGCTATTATAGACATTGGACCTAGACCAGGTAACATTCCTATAAAGGTTCCAATCAGGCATCCACCGATTACCATAATAAGCATTTGAACAGAAAAAGCCGTTTGAAGACCTAATAAAATACCTTCCAGCATATTAAATTCCAATCCAAGCAGGCAGTGGGCGCATATAGATGCCAAGAACCACTTGAACTAAATACCATACAAATAGAGTTGATATGATAGCAATTGGTAACATCAAAAACCATTTACGTTCGCCCAAAATGACACTGCCAAAAATTAGAAATAAACTAGTAGAAAATATAAATCCTACAGGGCGTAATAGTAATGCATATAAAACCATTAGTAATAGTAATAATACTGCTTGGCCTAACTTATATTCATGCAATCTACGATAATCTATACCAGTAGTATTCGATACATTTCTTTCAAACCCAAGAAGAATAATTGAAGAAAGAAGTATACCTAAAATAGATAAAATTTTTGGAAAAGTACTAGGCCATATTGGATTACGCTTCATAAAAGGCGCTAAAGTAGCATCCATCGTAAACCATGCAGTATATCCATAGACCACACAAAAACCTAATAAAATCAATGCAATCCAACGATCAAGAGACATAAATTACCTTATCAAAAAAGGTGGCAAAGCGCAAAACGCTTTGCCACATATATATTATAAGAAACCAAGTTTTCTCATTAAGTCACCGATAACTTGCTCTTGTGCTTCCAAGAATACTTTGAAGTCATCTCCTGAATTATGGATGTTTACCCAACCATTTCGAGCTCTAACAGTTTCCCATTCTGGTGTAGCATACATTTTTGAAATCGCTTCTTGATATTGTGCAGTTTTATCAGCTGGCAATCCTGGGGCGCCAAAGAAGCCACGCCAGTTTACAAAAGAAGTATCAATTCCTTGCTCTTTCATTGTCATAGCATTTGGTGCCGCATCTACACGCGCGTCTGAAGTAACACCAATAATTTTCACTTCTCCCGCATTAGCTAAATCAACTGCCTCTGAGAAACCAGTTGAGAGAGCTGAAATTTCACCAGAAAGTAAAGCAGCCATAGCCTTACCACCTGCATCGTACGGTATGTATTTGACACCAAGAGCATCTTTTCCGGCTGCTTCCATTACCATTGCTGCAACTAAATGATCCATACCACCAGGAACAGAGCCACCACCGATTGCAGTTCCCGAAGCATCAGCTTCATATGCAGCAATTAGATCAGCCATTGAGTTGATTGGGCTATCTTTACCAACTACCATAGCCGCATAATCACCAATAGTTCCTGAAACTAATGTTAAGTCACGGAAGTTATGTGGAAAAACACCAGTTAGGGATCGGATGACGATAGGCGTTGAATTCACCATCAATGTACCGTGATTGCTATCTGCATTTTCTATTAAATATCCAATGGCTTTACCACCACCACCACCTGACATATTTTCAAATGAAGCTGATCCAACTAATCCAGCGTTTGTAAGTGCTTCTCCGGTACCACGTGCTGTACCGTCCCATCCACCACCTGCTCCACCAGGAATTAAGAAGTGAATACTGTCTAAAACTTTATGGCCATCTGCAAATGCAGGCGCACCAAAACTAAGTGCTGCAACAGCACCGGCCACAAGGGCTCTTCTACCAAATTTAAATGTCATCATGTTATCCTCCCATTTGACAAGCGGCCTAAAACTGGCCAACTTAGTGAGCTAAACATTTCAACCTGTCACTAACCTGTCATAAAAATAAATGTCTGTAAAAAAATGAAATATCTTTTAGTTGAAGACAATCACGAGCTTGCAAATGCTATCTGTTCACGCATTAAGTTAGACGGTCATGTAATTGATCATGCAGATAAATTAGCTGATGCAATTGCATATTCTGAGACAGGTGAATACGATTTAATATTATTAGATATAATGCTCCCGGATGGGGACGGTAGAAACTTTCTTAAACATCATAGAAATCTTAAAAAGGATACTCCTGTTATTGTATTAACGGCTCGATCACAAGTGTCTGATAGAATCAGTATTTTAGACTTGGGCGCAGATGATTATGTAACAAAGCCATTTGATCATGCAGAGTTAGATGCAAGGTGCCGAGCAGTATTAAGAAGAAAATCTGGTTCTTCACAACAAATACTTAAATTTGGGAACCTAACATTCAGCCCATTAGCTGGACAGCTTTCCATCAAAGGCAAAATAATTAATTTAAGAAATAGAGAATTAAGGCTTTTTGAATTATTACTTAACGCCCGTGGTCAAATATTTTCCAAACAAAAACTTGTAGATCGTCTTTTTACATATGACGAAGATGTTTCAGATAATGCAATCGAAGTGTATATAGGAAGACTTCGTAAGCATCTAGAAAATACTTCATTGAAAATAAGCACTCACAGAGGCCTAGGATATAGGCTAGACAATGACTAATAAATTACAAGTTTCTGGATCTCTTCGAAATAGACTCATGTTTACACTAATAAGTGGAGCAGCTGTGCTTGGCATAGTATTATTTTTCATTGTGAGAGGTTATGCAGCGCAAATAGCTCAAAATGGTCAAGATGACATCCTAGAGGCATCATTATCATCAATTCTTGATGCTGTTGTAATACAAGATGGGTTTGTTGAGGTTGATTTTCCATATGCATCATTATCAATGCTTGATACAGAACTTGATGACCGGGTTTTCTATTCAATATATAACGATGGCATTCTCATTTCTGGCTATGAAGATCTACCCCAAACTGAAAAAAACAATACAGACACCAATACATTCACTACTATAAAATACAAAAATACGAATGTAAGAATGGCAAGTGCAAAACGTACCCTAATTGGAGAAAAAGAACGTATAACAATATCAGTGTCTATTGCGCAGACACAAGATGCATTATCCAGGACCTTAAATAGAATTTCTAAAAATGTGGCATTGTTTGGCTCTGGTTTTTTTATTTTAGTAACACTTCTATCTTACTGGGCTACAGCATCAACCATCAGTCCTTTAATGCGGCTTGCTACGTCAGTAACAAAACGTGGCCCCCAAGATTTAAGCCCATTTGAAAAAAAAGTACCTTCAGAAATGTATCCACTAGTTACTTCTTTGAATAAGCTTATGACAAGACTTGATTTATCATTAAAACAGTCAGAAGATTTTATTGCTGAAGCTGCACATAGAGTTAGAACGCCTCTTGCAACAGTACGCTCTTATGCTGATGCAACACTTCAGCGGGTTAGTAAGAGAGAAAATCGCGATGCGCTTAGATCAATGGTAAGAGCAATAGATGAGGCATCAAGAGCGGCAAGCCAACTTTTAGATCATGCAATGATAACATTTAGAACCGATAACTTGCAAAAAGAATTAATAAATTTGAATGCGTTAATCCAAAATTTAATTGATAATCTTGAACCAATTGCTGAAATGAAAGATATTAAATTAAAACTTATCCAAAAAGACAAAATTGAACTATCAGGTGATTTTATTTTAATTCAAAACGCAATACGAAACATAATTGATAATGCATTAAAATATTCACCAGATGATGGTGTAATTACTGTAACAATTGCTACAAATCCCGAACCCCATCTTAAAATACAAGACCAGGGGCCAGGATTTCCGCCCGAAGATTTAGACAACCTTAAATCACGCTTTAAAAGAGGTCAAAATTCAAATGGCATAGTAGGTTCAGGGCTAGGATTAACAATCGCCCAAGATGTAGCAAACGCACATGAAGCTAAATTAACACTATCTAATCATGAAAAAGGTGGCGCATGCGTAACTTTATTATTTTAATTTTTATATTGATTACATCATCCTTAAACGCAAACGAGTGGGAAGATAGGCAAGTATTCTCTAGTGGGGAAAGCACCCAAAGTTTAAAAATTTTATCAAGCACCGATACGACGTTCTTTGCGCCAATTATCAAAAGTTTTTTAGAAAAAAATCCAAACATTAAGATTGAATATTTTGTTACTGGCACGGCTTCTTTAGATGAAATTTTTAGAAAATCTCCGGAACAGTATGACTTGATTATTTCGAGTGCGATGGACTTACAATTAAAACTAGTAAATGATGGTTATGCAAAAAAAATAAATGAAATAGAACATCCTAGCTGGGCTAAGTGGAGGCAAAGTTTATTCGCATTTACTATAGAACCTGCTGCTATTGTTCTAAACAAAAAAGCTTTTAAAAATACAATAATACCAAAAACACGCCAAGATTTAATAAAAGAACTACGTTCTAGACCAACCTTTTTTAAAAATAAAATTGGAACATATGATGTCAGAAAATCTGGACTTGGGTACCTTTTTGCTACGCAGGATGCACGTACATCAGAAACTTTTTGGAGACTAATGGAAGTTATGGGTGGACTAGGGACAAAACTATATTGCTGCTCAGGCGATATGATAGATGATTTGGTAAGTGGGAAAATTGCAGTGGCATACAATGTTTTAGGTAGTTATGCAGAAGCTAGGCAGCAAAAATTAGATGAAATCGAAATAATATTGCCTGCAGATTTCCCTACTAATATGATGCGCACCGCTCTTGTATCAAATTTGACCTCACGCTTAAGATTATCTGAGAGATTTATGCAACATCTTTTGGAAAACCAAACTGAGAAAAAGGTAAATGGAACTCATTCACTTCCACCCCTTTTCTTAAAGCCAGGCCAACAAACCATAATACTTGAACCAGCCTTAATGACTTATTTAGATAAATTAAAACGTAAAACTTTTATTAAAGAGTGGGAAAGAGCAATAATCCAATAAGTCATTTGTTTATCTCTATACTCTTTATAAATTTTAAATTTTTGGAATTTCAGTTACGAATTTAGGGATTGAATAACCTTTTTGTACAGCTGGTCTATTAGAAATTCGAATGTACCAATCCTTAATATTTGGGTATGAATTAAGATCAATTTCTTGCCATTCAAATCTGGAAACCCAAGGCCAACATGACATATCTGCAATAGAATATGATCCCTTACCTTCACCAGCTATAAAGTCTCGGCCTTCTAACTGTTTTTCTAGTACATTATAAAGTCTCTTAGCTTCGTTATAATAACGCTTCTCGCTATATTCAGATTTACCTTTATTATATTTAACAAAATGATGAACTTGTCCCAACATCGGGCCAAAGCCTGCCATTTGCCACATAAGCCACTCTAACATTTGCCAATATTCGGCACCTTCACACTGAAATTTCCCATATTTATTTGACAGATACAGCATGATGGCACCTGTTTCCATCATTTCAACTCCAGTTTCCCTATCTACTATTGCAGGTATTTTATTGTTTGGTGAAATTTTAGAAAATTCTTTTGAAAACTGCTCATCTTTAGACAAATCAATTGAATGTGCCTCATATGGAACGCCAAGTTCTTCTAGTAAAATTGATACCTTGCGTCCATTTGGCGTAGTCCATGTATATAAATCAATCATCTAACTTCCGCTTTCTAAATTATCTTATATCTAAATCTGTATCAGATTTTTCTATTTCTTCAGTATTTTCAAAATCTGTATTTATAGATTTAGAGGTCTTTGCACCAAGTGTTTTTAAGTTTTCAACCTGTGAAAGTACATTTCCACGCCCTTTTGAAAATTGATTAAACGCTACTTCATAAGAATCCTGTGCTTGAGCTAATCTCTCTCCGACTTTTTCCATATTAAGAATAAATCCACTGACTTTATCATAAAGTTTACCAGCTCTATCGGCTATTAGTTCAGCATTTTTATTTCTACGTTCAACATCCCATACATTTGAAATCGTTTTTAATGCCATCATTAAAGTTGTGGGGGTTGCTATAGTTATATTTTTTTCCATAGCATATTCGGTTATTCTACCATCCATTCGTAAGGCTTCTGAAAGTGCACCCTCAATTGGGATAAAAAGAATTACGTAATCTACAGATGAATTTTCCGCAAATTGATAACCTTTAGCAGAAAGGCCGTTGATATGATTTCTGATTGAAACAATATGTCTTTTTTGGGCTTCAATGGTTTCAATTTCATTTTCAGAATTTACAGCATCAGTATATGCAACTAGAGAAACTTTGCTGTCGATTACTAAAGTCTTTCCGCCTGGTAAGTTAACCACAACATCTGGTCTCAATCGGTCTCCATCTTCATTTTTTCTATGCGCTTGAATCTCATACTCTTCCCCAACCCTTAATCCTGATTTTTCAAGAATACTTTCTAATATCATTTCTCCCCAAGCACCTTGCATTTGGCTATCACCCTTTAGTGCTTTTGAGAGTTCAGATGCATTCTGGGATATCTGATCAGATTTTTTTGATAGTTGGTTAATTTCTGCTTTTAATCTTTCTCTATCTTTCACAGTTTCTTCATGAACTTGACGCAATTCTTTCTCAAAATGACCTACATGTTCTTTTAAAGGTAACAAGGTGGCTTCTAATTTTTCTATATTAGACTTAGAAAAATTTTCACCCTGCAATTGTAAAGCCTCATTAGCTAACTCTTTGAATTTAGACTCCATATCTTTTCTAAATTGAGTTAAAATTTCAATCTTTTCATCTGAAGATTTTCGTTCCGCAATGCCTTGTGCAATTAACTCAGAGACCTTGTTCGATAAATTAGTTTTTTCTTCATTTTCAAGATCCAGTTTGCTACGTAATTTTGACAAATCTTGATTTAAACGGTCAACTTCTGCTTTTCGTTCATCAGCCAGGGCTGTGTACTTTGCTGCTTCTTTGTCTGAGGCTCTTATTTCAGATTCTAAAATATTTATTTTATCTTCATAGCCAGTTGAATTATTTTCAGTAGGCATCCCCTTTCTCCGGTTGGAAAATAAAATTAATATTCCTAAAAAAACAAATCCGATTATGTAGAAGTTTTCTAGCAAAATACTCATTCATTAGCTTTCTTGATTAATGCGGAAACTATTTTCACCAAAGACATTTAAACAGCTTTCAATCAATATAGTAAACTAATCTTATGAATGTTTTTTCATTAAGATTTATTAATTAGTAATCTTAATGAGTTATATTTTTAAAATTATTATATATTGGGGTTGGAAAGTAGGTTTCCCTACTTTCCAAAGTTTTATTAATTTAATGCTACGTCTGTAATTTCAGATGTCCATGCACCCTCTGGAGCTTTCGTGATAACTGGATCTGAACCACCGTTTAACAGTGAGTCAACAGTTCTTTGATAATCCATAGAGTCTAATGCACCGTTTGAACCCGCAGTAAGTTTACTAACTTCTGACATCATTCGTCTTTGATGTTTTTCTGTTTGTGCACCTGAAGCGTCATTGTCTAAAACGATATCTGCTGCTTCATTTACATTTTCCTCTGCGTACTTCCAGCCTTTCATAGATGCTCGAACGAACCGAACCATCTTATCTTTAAATGCTGCATCTTTTAAGTTTTCACCTAAAACATACATTCCATCTTCTAATGTTGAAACGCCCTCATCTTCATACTTAAATACAACTAGGTCATCCGCAGATAAACCTGCATCAATTACCTGCCAATATTCATTATAAGACATAGTTGACACACATGCTGCCTGTCCTTGAAGAATTGGATCTACATTAAATCCTTGCTTTAGCACTGTAACTCCGCCGGCGGATCCATCAGTTTTCAATCCAAGTTTGCTCATCCAGCTAAGGAACGGGAATTCATTGCCGTAGAACCAAACTCCTAATGTTTTATCAGCAAAATCAGCAGGTGATGATATGCCAGCATCTTTTCTACATGTGAGCCACATGCCAGATGATTTGAATGGCTGAGCTATGTTTACTAAATCAAGACCTTTTTCACGAGATGCTAATGCTGATGGCATCCAATCAAGAACCACATCTGCGCCGCCACCTGCAATTACTTGAGCTGGAGCAACATCTGGTCCACCAGGTTTAATTGTTACATTTAGTCCTTCATCTTTATAAAAGCCCTTATCTAACGCAACATAATATCCAGCAAATTGCGCTTGGGTAACCCACTTCAATTGAAGAGTTACATCATCTGCTTTGGCAACGGGTGCACTAAGCATAAAAGCACCTGCAAGTGCTATCTTGAAAATATTTTTCATAATTTTTCTCCTTGTTAAAAATTTATTTTCTTTGTGATGGATGCCAGAAGGTTACGCCCTTCTCGATTAGGGCCATCAACCCATAAAATGCCGACCCTGCAAATGCCGCCACAGTTATTTCCGCCCAAACCATATCGAGCGATAATCGTCCAACTTCAGTTGAAATTCGAAAGCCCATTCCCCTTGTTGGAGAACCAAAAAACTCCGAAACTATAGCCCCAATTAAAGCCAAAGTTGTACAAATTTTTAATCCATTAAATATAAACGGCATTGCAGCCGGTAAATTCAATTTTAATAAGTTCTGCCAATAACTGGCACCATAAGTTTTCATCAAATCATGCTGAATATTATCTTTCGCATTCAAACCTGCAACTGTGTTTACAAGCATTGGAAAAAATACCATTACAACAACTACAGCCGCTTTTGAGTGCCAATCAAATCCAAACCACATAACCAATATAGGCGCCATTCCAATTATTGGCAAAGCAGCCACAAAATTTCCAACTGGCAAGAGCCCTCTTTTCAAGAAATTTGATTTATCTACTGCTACTGCAGTTATAAAAGCTGCTGAACAACCTATCACGTAGCCAGATAGTGCACCTTTTATAAATGTTTGAACAAAATCTTCCCATAAAATACTCATGCTGCCAGAAAAACGCACTGCAATAGCACTAGGTGGAGGTAATAAAATTGGGCTTATATTAAAGCCACGTACAAACCCCTCCCAAAGAATTAAAATAGAAAATCCAAATAATGCAGGGACAAGCAAATTTATAAATCTATTTGCTTCTATTTTTGCAAGTTGAATATTTATTACCCATAAGACAATCCAAGTTAATAGAGCTGCAAATACCCAAGTCATATTTGTATCCCCATTCTGCGAAGAGTAATTCTTTCAATTACACCAATTATTGCAACTAAACTTGCCGCAAGAATTGCAGCGCATATCAAAGCACTCCAAATCTGAATAGTTTGCCCATAATAACTTCCTGCAAGTAATCGCGCGCCCAAACCAGCGACAGCACCAGTAGGTAATTCTCCTACTATTGCTCCAACTAATGATGCTGCTACTCCAATTTTGAGTGAAGCAAATAAATAGGGCATTGAACTTGGTAGACGTAATTTCCAAAACGAAGTTGTCTTGGGGGCACTCCACGTCCGCATTTGGTCTAACTGCATTTGGTCTGGTGATCTAAGCCCTTTGACCATTCCAACAACAACTGGGAAAAATGATAGATACATTGATATTATTGCTTTAGGTAACAATCCAGAAACACCAATTGCGTTTAAAACAACAATAATCATAGGAGCAATTGCAAGTATTGGAATAGTTTGACTTGTAATAACCCATGGCATAACCGACATATCCATTGATTTACTGAATACAATTCCAACAGCTAATAAAATACCTAAAGCTGTTCCAAACGCAAATCCCAATAATGTTGCAGATAATGTAATCCACCCATGCCAAATCAAAGATCTTTTTGAAGTTACTTTTTTTAAAACTGTTGTTTTGTAAATTTCTTTAATTACCTGATGTGGTGAAGGTAATAATGGTTTTTCTTGCATCATAGTGTCAGTTACCATTTCAGAAAATGAAATAGTAACATTAGCACGTTTCGCTTTATCATATGCCCAAGCAGAATTTAACCATACCGCTGAAGCATACCAAATTGCTGTAATTGCAATGAGGATGGTAAATACAGGCCCTATTAAACTCCAAAAATCTTTTACTTTATTCATCAGATGAACCTTTGCGTAATTCATCTCGAACTTGAGCAGCAATATCTAAAAACTCTTTACTGTCTCGTATTTCTAATGTTCTCTCAGAAGGTAAATTGCTTTTGATTATCTTAGAAATTCTTCCAGGCCTTGGCGACATTACAACAATCTTAGAAGATAAAAAGACTGCCTCTGGAATGGAATGTGTAACAAATCCAATTGTTTTTTTTGTAGTTGACCATAGTTTCAATAATTGTTCGTTCAAATGGTCTCTGACAATTTCATCTAATGCACCAAATGGTTCATCCATAAGTAATATATCCGCATCAAACGCAAGCGCTCGTGCTATACTTGCGCGTTGTTGCATTCCACCAGATAATTGCCAAGGGAATTTTTTATCAAATCCAGATAATTCGACAAGTTCTAAAACACGAGATACGCGTTCTTTTTGTTCAAGCTTATTATAGCCCATTATTTCAAGAGGTAATTTAATATTTCCTCCAATTGTGCGCCACGGATAAAGGCCAGCGGCTTGAAAAACATAACCATATGCCCTCTCCATTCGAGCTTCTGATGCAGCCATGTCATTTACTTTAATAACACCTTTAGTTGGTGTTTCTAAGTCAGCAATGACACGCAATAAAGTAGTCTTACCACACCCAGATGGCCCAATAAATGAAACAAATTCACCCTTTTCTATATCAAGATTAATATCTTGAAGAGCGTGAACTGGACCATCATTAGTTTCAAATGTAAGCGAAAGGTCAGTTGCTGATATTACACTTTCATTCATTTAAATACCTGCTGGGATATTAAGAGGATCACGCATAATTTGACGCGGTGAATTTAATGATTTCCATCTACTCAAAGCCACTTGTGCTGACGGAAAGGCAGGTCTTGGAACAAATCTACCACGTCCTGGTTGTGGCTGACTATTTTGCCCCCAAGCCCAAATAACATCACCACGACTTAAAGTGTAGCGTGCTTGTGCTTTAACTTCAAAGCCCTCAAAAACATTATAATCAAGTATTGAATGATGATTGCTAGGACTAATAGTTTTAGTAATTTTAGGGTCCCATACAACAATATCCGCATCTGCACCTTCAACTATCGCACCTTTTTTAGGATAAATGTTTAAAATCTTTGCAACATTTGTTGATGTTGCTGCAACAAACTCTTCAGGCGTAAGTCGGCCTGTTTCCACTCCTTCAGTCCACAAGACAGCTAGACGCTCCTCTAGTCCATTTGACCCATTTGGTATTATTCTAAAATCATTTCTACCAGCGCGTTTTTGCTCCGTATTGAAAGCTGCATGATCAGTTGCCACAACTTGCAATGATCCAGATTGCAGCCCAGCCCATAAACTATCTTGATGATCCTTTGATCTAAACGGTGGACTCATTACTCGTCGGGCAGCATGATCCCAATCTTTATTAAAATATTCCGATTCATCTAAAGTCAAAAATTGAATTAAAGGCTCACCATAAACCCTCATACCTTTTTGCCTTGCACGTCTAATGGCTTCATGGGTTTGTTCACATGAAACATGGACTATATACAAAGGCACACCAGCTGTATCGGCTATTGTAATAGCACGATTTGCAGCCTCACCCTCTAGCTCAGGTGGTCTTGAGTATGCATGGCCTTCTGGACCAGTAATACCTTGGTCAAAATATTTTTGTTGTAATTCAGCTACTAAGTCCCCATTTTCAGCATGAACCATTGGCAATGCACCTAATTCACCACATCTTTTGAAGCTAGCAAACATTTCATCATCTTCAATCATTAGAGCACCCTTATATGCCATAAAATGTTTGAAGCTATTTACGCCCATTTCTACTGCGTTTTTCATTTCATCAAATACATTTTCATTCCAATCAGTAATCGCCATGTGATAACCAATATCTGAACAAATCTGAGGAGTTGATTTTCGATGCCATTCATTTATTGCATTCTTAATACTACCATCAGCGCCTGGTAGGCAAAAATCAACAATCATTGTTGTACCACCACACGCAGCTGCCCATGTTCCAGTTTCAAATGTTTCAGCAGCTGTAGTGCCCATAAAAGGCATTTCTAAATGGGTATGAGGATCAATCCCTCCAGGAATTACATATGCACCTTCAGCATCAATATATTCATCCCCTTTTAAATCTTGGCCAATTTGCTTAATTATTTCATCTTCAATTAACACATCAGCTTTATATGCTCGATCGGCAGTACAAACTGTTCCACCTTTTATAACTTTTGTCATTATCTATTCCCCCAACTAATATTTGAAAATATTTTTTCACTCATCAAGTTAAAATTTCTGCTGTTTCAATCACTGCATGCATCAATACATCTGCACCCGCTACAGCCCATTCTTTTGATATGTCTTCAGCTTCATTATGGCTTAATCCATCGACACATGGGCACATTACCATTGCGGATGGCGCTACACCGTTAATCCAACATGCATCATGACCAGCACCTGAAATTATATTCATGTGGCTGTAACCCATTCTTTCTGCAGCATTTCGGATTGATGACACGCATTTCTCGTCAAAAGTCACTGGATCAAAGCCTCCAACTTTTTCAAAAGATACTTCTAGTCCCATATCATCACATATTTTCTTAGCACCTGACATTAATCGTTGTTCCATATCATCTATAACTGCTAGTTCAGGTGATCTTAAATCAACTGTAAAAACCACTTTTCCTGGAATAACATTTCTCGAATTTGGATAAACATCTATATGGCCAGCCGCGCCAACTGCATGAGGAGCATGAGACAAGGCTATTTCATCAACATTTTCTAAGATTCTAGCCATGGCAAGTCCTGCATTTTTTCTCATATGCATAGGTGTTGAACCTGTATGACTATCTTTACCAATTATTGTAATCTCAGTCCAAGATAGACCTTGGCCATGAGTAACAACACCAATATCTTTATTTTCAGCTTCAAGTATTGGTCCCTGCTCAATATGAAGTTCAAAAAATGCATGCATTTTTCTTTCTCCAACTTTTTCATCACCACGCCACCCTATTCTAACCAATTCATCTCCAAATCTTTTGCCATCTGCATCTACTCTATCATATGCCCATTCTTGTGTATGAACCCCGCCAAACACTCCTGATGCCAACATTGGTGGAGCATACCGAGTACCCTCTTCATTTGTCCAATTTGTAACAACAATAGGATGTTTTGTTTTAATATTAAGATCATTCAGTGTATTGATGATTTCTAACCCACCCAACACTCCAAGTATGCCATCATATTTTCCACCCGTTGGTTGTGTATCAAGATGCGAGCCAACATAAACGGGTAAAGCCTCAGGATCTGATCCAGGCCTAGTAGCAAACATATTGCCCATTTGATCTAAACCCATCGTACAACCTGCAGTCTCACACCAATTTTGAAAAAGTGCACGCCCTTCAGCATCTTCATCAGTTAAGGTTTGTCGATTGTTTCCACCTGCAATTCCTGGCCCTATTTTTGCCATCTCCATTAGGCTGTCCCAGAGTCTATCTCCATTAATACGCAAATTGGAATTTAGTGCAGGCATTTCATTTTTCCTCTTTTGGCGCTGACTTGACTGACAGCTTTTTTTGACTGTATGGTCAATTATTGAACATTACTGACCAAACGGTCAAGTTTTTTTTTGGAGAAACAAATGAAAGATAATACAGTCTCTTTTCAAAAATTTGCAAAACGTTCACAAAACCAAAGAGTTATTCTTGATGCAGCTGAAAAAGTATTTGCTGAAGCTGGATTCGCAGGTGCAACAACACAACTAATTGCTGACGTTGCAAACCTTCCAAAAGCAAATGTGCATTATTATTTTAAAACGAAGCAGGATATATATAGACAAGTTGTTTACAATATATTTGATATATGGATGGAAGCTGCATCAGCCTTTGATACAGAGCTCGGCCCTCGTGAAGCTTTAAGCAGATATATTGACAAAAAAATGGATCTTGCTCGTAGCCATCCATATGGCTCAAAAGTTTGGGCATCAGAAATAATTCAAGGGGCGCCAATCATTCAAGACTATTTGGAAGGACAATTGAAGGAATGGTCCAAAGACAGGAGCAAACATATACAAAGATGGATAGATGATGGTGAAATGGATGCAATAGACCCAGAACATCTCTTATATATGATTTGGTCAACAACACAGCATTATGCAGATTTTGCACACCAAATAGAGACATTAAATTCTGGTGAACCTTTTTCAGATGCGCAGTGGCAGACTGCTAAATTATCAGTTAAGACAATAATACTTAAAGGTGTTGGACTTTCACCAACTTGATATCAAATAGGTATAAATTTAATGGCCAGATCAGAAACAACAAAAAAAACAACTCGGATACAACGTCAAAAGACTGATGTGATCCTAGAAGCTGCTTTAGATGTTTTCTCAGATTTTGGCTTCAGGGGTTCAACTATTGATATGATTGCAAATCGAGCAAATCTATCGAAACCAAATATACTTTATTACTTTGATAACAAAGAAGCTATTCATATATCATTATTAGAAAAATTACTTAAAACATGGTTAGCTCCTTTACATGAAATAAATGAAAATAATCCACCTGTTGAAGAAATTTGTAAGTACATTGAACAAAAATTGAATATGGCCCGTGATTTTCCAAGAGAAAGTAAACTTTTTGCCAATGAAATACTACAAGGAGCCCCACATGTTCTTCCCGAATTACAAGGTTCACTTAAAGATTTAGTTTCTGAAAAAGCAAAAATTATAAGAAAATGGGCTGCTCAAGGCAAAATTGCAGAAGTTGACCCTCATCACTTATTTTTTTCAATATGGGCAACAACGCAACACTATGCTGATTTTGATATTCAAGTGCGTTCAGTACTGAATGATGAGACTGTTGACCCATTTGATACTGCAGCTCCATTTTTAAAGAAAATGTTCAGCACAATGCTCATGCCATAAACTATTTTCCTGTTTGTTCTTTCAACAAAAGAAATAAAGCAATTATAGTAAAAGATATTCCGATGTAATCTGAAGCTAATGGACCATCTTTTCCCATAAAAATATACCAAACTATTACCCAAGTTGGAGTTAAGTAAGTATGTGCCATTACCTTTACAGATGGTAATTTAAGAGCGGCATATTGGATCAATAAGAATGTTGCGGCACTCGCAAATATAGCCAAGTATAAAATTATAAAGAAGTCATATTTTGTGATTGATTTAAAGTTTGCATTCATAATTTCTCCAAAAGAAAAAATAAATGAGATGAACAGTGCTGCAACTATTATGCCGAATGTAAAAATAAGTGGCGGCTCATTATAATTTAATTTTCTGACCAGAGGGACATGAAGTGCATAAAAAGACATCCCAATAAAGAAAAGAAGCTCTCCGCGGCCAATCCTAAAATCCAAAAGGTGGCTTATATCACCGTTAAAGATAACCCAAATCGCACCAATGGCGCCAATAACTAGAGCAATAAATATTCTTAGGTTTATTTTTTGACCAAGAAGAAAGTAACCAAACAAACCGCTGATAAATGGTGCCATAGTAAACTCTACAGATAAAGAAATTGCAGAAGAGGTTTTCAATGCTTCAAACATTAATACGAAATATAAAGTTACACATAAGCCCAAAAACAGATATCGCCATGGCGATATAAAATATATTTTTTTAATAGTTTGTGTGAAATAAATTAGTCCACCTAAAAAAAGTGCGGTAATCATAAACCTAATTACCGTAACAATAAGTGGAGATAAATTGTTAGAAATCATACTTCCAAGCGCAAATGACCCCGCAATGAATGCTGAAAAGCAAAGCATTGCAAGATGCCCTTTAACCTCTGAAGTCATAAAAGATCTTTATTCAGCTGCAAAAACACTTGGGTTATTTGGATGAGTAGTCCAGTCACCATGTTTCTCTTCAACAACTTTATTTGTACGTGGATCAATTATACCTGGCTCTTGTTGAACCATTGTTATGCAATTTTCAACAGGGCAGACCTCGACGCATAAATTACACGCAACACATTCAGCATCAATCACACTAAATTTTCGATCTTCAGTCATTGATATTGCTTGATGAGATGTATCTTCACATGCGGCGTAACAGCGCCCACAACTTATGCAATCGTCTTGATTAATTGATGCTTTAGATACATAATTCAAGTTCAAATATTGCCAATCTGTTACATTTGGAACAGCCTGACGAACAAAATCTTCAGTTGAGGCATAACCTTTTTCATCCATCCATTGTGATAAGCCACTAATCATTTCTTGAACTATTTTGAAGCCATACGTCATGGCTGCAGTACATACTTGTACATTTCCACATCCTAAAACCATATATTCTGCTGCGTCTCTCCAACTAGTTATTCCTCCTATTCCAGAGATAGGCAAATTTGCTGTTTCAGGATTGCGCGCTATTTCAGCAACCATATTCATAGCAATAGGTTTAACTGCAGGCCCACAATAGCCTCCATGTGTTCCCTTACCATCAATTGTTGGGTTAGGAGCCATTACATCTAAATCAACTGAAATAATTGAACTAATTGTATTTATGAGTGAAACTGCATCTGCACCACCAGCTTGTGCTGCGGCTGCAGGTTTTCTGATATCCGAAATATTTGGTGTGAGTTTCACAATAACTGGTTTCGAATAATATTTTTTGCACCAGCTTGTGACCATTTCAACATATTCTGGCACTTGACCAACTGCTGATCCCATACCTCGCTCAGCCATTCCATGAGGACAACCAAAATTCAGTTCAATTCCATCTGCACCAGTTTCTTCGACAAGCGGCAAAATAGTTTTCCAAGCTTCTTCTTCACACGGAACCATTATTGAAACTACAATAGCACGATCTGGATAATCTTTTTTTACTCTTTTAATTTCATCAAGATTTTTAAACAAATCTCTGTCGGTTATTAGTTCAATATTGTTTAATCCTAAAACTCTTCTATCGGCACCATGAACCACACCATATCTGGGTCCATTGACATTGACTATTGGTGGCCCCTCAGATCCAAGCGTTTTCCAAACTACGCCACCCCAACCTGCTTCGAATGCACGCCTAACATTATATTCCTTATCCGTCGGTGGTGCTGAAGCTAACCAAAAGGGATTTGGTGATTTTATGCCAACAAAATTACTGGTAAGATCTGCCATATTATGTACCTTCTTTCCTATTCTATTTCATTAGTTGAGTGTTAATGTGAACTGCTGCATCACGCCCTTGAGCTACAGCTGTTACAGTGAGGTCATCGCCTCCAATTGCGCAATCACCACCAGCCCAAATATTTGATATATTTGTTTGACCGTGTTCATTAACGTTAATTTTTCCATCTATTATTTTCAATGTATCAGATTGATTAGATAAATTTTGGCCAATTGCCTTGAGGACCTGGTTTGCAGGTAAACTAAACGTCTCACCAGTCTGTTTTAATTGACTTTTAATTGTTTCAGTATACCCAAACTTTACATCCATTAATGACTCATTTCCCGTAATTTCTAACGGTGTCGCATTATATATGATACGTACACCCTTAGATGTAGCAAGCTCTTGTTCGTAAACAGAAGCACTCATATCTTCTTTACCTCGTCTATAAACAAGGGATACATTCTGTGCGCCTAAAAGTTTAGACTGAACTGCTGCATCAACTGCAGTCATTCCACCCCCAATTACGACAACATTTCTACCAACTTTAACATTTGAAAAACTATCTGCCTGTCTTAAGTCTGATATGAAACTCACAGCATCGTTAACATTTTGTAAGTCTTCTCCTTCACATCGAAGAGAATTCACTCCAGATAAGCCCATACCAATAAAGATTGCATCATAATCAGATTGTAATTGATCCAAATTAATTTCAGATCCAATCTCTTTACCATATTCAATTTTTATTCCACCTATAGATAAAAGCCAGTCAAGTTCTTTTTGGGCGAAATTATCAATTGATTTGTAGGCAGCGATACCAAATTCATTTAGACCCCCACCTTTCTCTCTAGCTTCATAAATAGTAATTTCGTGTCCTAATGTTGCTAGTTTGTGTGCACAAGCTAATCCTGCCGGGCCAGCACCAATTACAGCAACTTTCTTGCCAGAATTTGAATCCCTTGAAAAAGGATGAATATTTTTTGCCATTAGGTTATCTGTAGCAAATCTTTGTAATCGACCAATTTCTACTGGCTTACCTTCCGAAACTTCACGGACACATGCTTCTTCACAAAGAGTCTCAGTTGGACAAACGCGAGCGCACATTCCACCTAGGATATTCTGTGAAAGAATAGTTTTTGCAGACGCATCAGTGGTACCAGTTGCTATTTGTCTAATAAACAACGGAATGTCTATTGATGTTGGACAAGCTGTCATACAAGGCGCATCATGACAAAAATAACACCTATCAGAAGCTACCAATGCTTCATGATTAGACAAAGGTGCATGAAGGTCTTCAAAATTCTTATTTAACAAATCATCATCAAGACGACCTGATACTATACCCGATGAAGAAATTGAATGCGCCATTAATGCCTCCCAAAATTAATAAATGTTGGAATCAGGTTACATCCATTCAAAAAATTTATCAAATGGTAAATTTTATAAATTCATTATCGATAAATATTCAGAATAGATGTGCAAATTCTGCTTTAAAATTAAAAGTAGCAGATTGACCAATTGTAAGATTAGGGTTTTCTGGTGAGGTAAATCTAAAAAATATATTATCAGATGTTTCTAATTCAATTATAATTTCAGTACCTAATTGCTCGACTAATATTACCTTACCCTTAATTGGACCATTTTTATCCAAATATAAATGTTGTGGTCTAACGCCTAGCTTTATGTTGTCACCAACACCCTTGTCTTGTGACACGAGTCTTATTCCATCAACTTTATACGTATCTCCTTGAAATACACCTTTTGTACGATTTTCTGATATATTATTTAAATATCCACTAAAAAAATTCATTTTAGGAGACCCTAAAAATCCAGCAACAAACTCATTTTCAGGTGAGTTAAATAGTTTCATCGGTGTCCCAACTTGCATGACTTCACCATCCTTTAAAACGACAATTTTATCTGCAAGTGTCATTGCTTCAACTTGATCATGGGTCACATAAATTGTTGTTGCTCCTAATTGGGAATGCAACCTTGCTATTTCAACCCTAGTATCATGCCTTAGTGCCGCATCTAAATTTGATAGAGGTTCATCAAATAGAAATACGTCTGGATTTCTTACTATGGCTCTACCAATTGCAACTCTTTGCCTTTGCCCTCCCGACAAAGCAGCAGGCCGCCTGTCTAGCAATTCTTCCATTTGTAATATCTTGGCAGCAGCTTCAACTCTCTCTTTGATTTCTTTTTTTGCAACCCCCTGCAGGTCTAATGAAAAGGCCATGTTATGAAAAACTGTCATATGCGGATAAAGAGCATAGGATTGAAAAACCATCGCAATACCTCTTTTTGAGGGAGGCAAATCTGAAACAATGTTATCAGCTATAACTATATCACCACTGCTCAATGTTTCTAAACCAGAAATCAATCTCAGGAGAGTTGACTTTCCACATCCTGAAGGTCCAACAAAAACGACAAATTCACCTTTATTAATTTCCAATTCAACATTGCGAATAACTTCAGTTTTACCAAAAGATTTATTTACGCCTCTTAATTCAACTTGAGCCATTTAATTCTCCGAAAAAGATGTAGTTAAAGTATTAAAATCAAAACAGCATCTAAGAGATTGATTATTTGATATCCTATCAAAAATTATTTGATGATCTCTGCTATTTATTAATTCCATAGTATTTGCTGCCATAATTGCTGGCTGAGTTTTACGCCATTTAAGGAAGGAGGAAAATTGGTTATAAACAGATTCAGGTCTATTCATCTCATCAATTCCCGCTCTTTCAAGATGTTCTTTAGATATTGGCAGCCAAGTTTTATCTGCAGTTGAAAAATCACCCCAACTATTACTTTCCTTGCTCCATACCATTGGTGTTCGACATGTGTCTCGCCCCAAAAATACTGGTGAAAATTCCTTTCCCCACGGATCTTGCATTAAATCAAGGGGAATATCTTGAACATCTGCACATGCTAACTCTTCTCCTTGAAAAATGCATGTAGACCCAATTAAACAAACTTCTAGCTTCAATAGAAGCAATTGAAGTGCCTCTTGCTGGTCTTGCTTTAAACCTAAAGCATCTAATTGACGGGTTGCCGATCTAGGTACATCATGATTAGAAAATGCAAATGCAAGTCGGCCAGTTCCATTGAAAGCATCAATTGCAGATGCTATTGCAGATCTTATACCTTCAACACTTAATCCAGCCCATTCCAGTAAATTAAAGTTATAAGTAGCATGCAAGCGACCTGTTGCTGTAAATGACTTACTTGCTGATACGGGATCATCACCATGTAATTCACCCATCAGAAATCGATCACCCTCATAACTATCGGCAACCTTTCTAAATTTTTCAATAAAGCCTTGAATTGAATTCTGATTAAGTTGAGCGGTGTCATGTAATTGGCGAAAAAATGGTTGTTGTTCTTGTGGTAAAATTCCTGTTTTAAAATTGGGTTTTGCAAGATTGTTTTTGTAGGGCGGTTTATCAGCATTTATTGTATGAACAGCATCCATACGAAACCCATCAACTCCTCGGTCAAACCAAAACTTAGCAATATTCTCAAATGCTTCACAAACTTCATGATTAGCATGATTTAAGTTTGGCTGACTTGGCAAAAAATTATGTAGATAATATTGTTGCCTGAGTGGCTCCCATGACCAAGCTTGGCCTCCAAAAAAAGACAACCAATTAGTTGGAGCTGACCCATCTGGCAAAGGGTCAACCCAATGAAACCAATCAGATTTGGGATTATTCCTTGATTTACGGCTTTCTTGAAACCAGGAATGCGCCTCAGAACAATGGGCAGGAACAATATCTATCATCAAACGCAAGCCTAGACTATGAGCTTTTGCGATTAATACATCAAAATCTTTAAGCGTCCCATATTCTGGATTTATATTACAATAATCCGATACATCATATCCAAAATCTTTCTGAGGTGATTCAAAAAATGGGCTTATCCAAATAGCATCCACACATAAGTTTGATATATATTCAAGTCGAGATGTTATACCTGGCAGATCACCTACTCCATCACCATTAGAATCCTGAAAAGATCGTGGGTAAATTTGGTATATGACGGCCGTTTCCCACCACTTCAAATCAGACATCTATCATCCTCCCTTAACAGATCCGGCAAGTAATCCTCGGATGAAATATCTTTGCATTGATAAGAAAACTAAAACTGGAACAATCATAGAAATAACTGCTGAAGCGTTCAAGAGATGCAATTGATCCTTAAATGTTCCAAGCTGTTTTTGGAGTCGAATTGGAAAAACTAAATCTGATGCATTATTTGGACCGATGTATAATGCAACAATTAGATCGTTCCATACCCATAGAAATTGAAAAATACTAAACGATGCCAATGCAGGAACAGAAAGTGGTATTATTAAACGAGTAAAAATTTGCAAATGACTTGCACCATCAATACGTGCACTCTGGAGAAGTTCTTTTGGCAATCCTACAATATAGTTTCGCAGCAAATAAATGGCCAATGGGAGGCCAAAGGCTGTATGGGTAATCCATAAACTTGCAAATGATTTAGAAGCCACTTGGCAGCTATCAGTTAACTCACAATCAGTAACCCATTGATTTAAAGCTGTGGCCCATGAAGCAATTCCACTAAACCCTTGTAATATTGGTAAAAATGCTAATTGCGTTGGCACCACCATCAAGGATACTACAATAACAAACAGCCAATCACGCCCCGGAAATTGCATCCAAGCAAATGCATAGGCCGCAAATGCTGCAATAGTGATAGGAATTATTGTTGCAGGTATAGTTACTATGAATGATGATATCAGTGCATTGGGTACATTTTTATTATCAAATAAAACTTCAATATAAGCATCTGTTCCAAAGATTGGGTTTTGATCTATAAAAACATCCAATTTTTTTGGTTTTGGTAATGTTTTTTCAGAAAATGACCAAGAAAAATCTCCATTTTTCGAGAATACAAAATCTCCTCCTCGAACATTCATAACTTCACCTGCAGGCACAAGTTTTCTAATTAATTTTGTTTTTCCAGGCTTTTCAGGGTCAGCAATCCTTTGTTTAATTAAAATCGATTTTATCTCACCAGATATGATAAAACTTTCTTTATCTTTGTTTAGTCTCTCAAATATGTTTCCATTCATGGTAAATATTTCAATTTTCTCACTTTTATCATGAGTGCTAAATCTATGACCTAATTCAGTAGGTGTAAAAGCTGTCCAAAAACCTGCAGTTTTAGCTTCTGTTTCTGAACGAAGTGATGTCGAAACCAGAGCAATAAATGGTACTATCCATATAAAGACTATTAAACCTAAAACAAAATGACTTAGTGATTTAGTTATCATTTTTCAAACACCTCAATTACCAAGCTCTTTTTGTTCACGCCTAATGCGCCAACCATTGAAAACCATATTTGGCACAACAGTCAGCATCAACATCACGGCTATTGCAGCATAAAGATTATCAACATTATCTCCACCAATTGACCAATTATTTCGTGCATTTTCCATCATTGTGGCAAGTAGTAATTTATCGTCATCATTTGCAGATAATGCATATGGAATATCAAAAACTTTAAGAACTAATATAACCAATGTAGTCCATACAACTAAAACTGTGGAGTATATTTGTGGAAGTTTTACTCTAAAAAACATTTGAAATGGATTAGCTCCATCAATAGTTGCAGCCTCAATTGTGTCCTCTGGAACACCCCTCAATGCTGCTGAAAAAATAACCATTGCAAACCCGGTTTGAACCCAAACTAATATCCACATCAAGAAAAAATTTCCCCAAAACTTTAAACTATAAAGTGGTTCATTATATTCAGCCGTATGACCCAAAAGAGACTTAAGAAGACCAATTTGATAAGATGGAGTTGAGCCATTTATAGTTTCAAGAGCTTCAATGCCACCACCAGCAAATATGTTTCGCCAAATTACTGCTGCCCCGACAAAAGATATCGCGAGTGGTACAAAAATAAATGTTTTTGCTATTACCCCCCATCGCACTGAGTCTGCCAATACAGCAATTAACAACCCTAAGATAATACATACAGAAGGAACTAAAATTAACCACATCAGACTATTTCGCATTGCCAATCGGAATTGAAGATAGCCAAGTGCACTTGAGTCCCATAAAAACGCATAATTACGAGAAGACAAAGTACCGTCAGACTCTTGAAATGATAGACTTAATGTAGAAAGAGCTGGAACAAGTAAAAATAATAATAACAAAACAAGAGTTGGACCTACAAAAATCCAAGGTTGAATTGACTCAACTATATTTGATTGCCTACCTATTGATGTTTTCTCTCTGTACATCGCAAGGTTCATATTTAGCCAATTTGTAATCCAAAAGTACAGAAATGAAATGCCAACTGCAATAATTACTGATCGAATTGCAAAACCAATTTTTGAAAATCTTTCTTCTGTATCAAATTCAGAGAAAGACCATTCATTTACAGCATGCAACCAGAGACCAAACTTAGCAAGCATAGTGTCAATTGGGGTTGTAAATACAAAAAGGAATATAGCTGTTATGGGTAATAAAAAAACAACAGTAAGCAATATTGCGAAACCATTACTTGCTATTACTGGTTTTAACGATCTCATATTAATGCCCAAATTTTATTAAATAATGTCTTCTAATGATATAATAAAAAGAAGCGCAAAGAGAACTCTGCGCTCCAATTTTTTTATTTAGCAATATTACTTTATGGCATCCCAAGCTGCCTGAATATTGTCACCAGTTGTTTTTGCGTCCTGACCATTAGCAAAAGCTGTCATTTCTGACCAAAAAGCTCCTGCACCGATTGCACCAGGCATTAAATCTGATGCATCAAAACGGAATGTCGTTGCATTAGAAAGAATTTCACCTTGTTTGCGCAATGCTGGTGTTGCGTAAGCAGATAAATCTGCGCCTTTATGAGCAGTAAGGAAAGTTCCTTGTGACATCCATGCTTCATGTGCTGATGCTTCAGTCATAAACTCAAAGAATGCACGTGTTGCAGGTGAATCTTTTGTCATAGTCCATAAAGTCCCCGCACCAAGTACAGGATTACCTAAATTTGCTGACTCATATGGTGGAAAATAAAAGAAGTCTGCTTCTCCATTCGCAACTTCTTCACCTTTTTTAGGAAAGAATGCCGGTATAAATGATGCCTGGCGGTGCATTAAGCAACTTGCAGGTGATGAAAATAATCCTTTTGGAGCATCACCAAAGAATGTTGTAGCAACTGAGGAAGCGCCACCAGCAACATAATCATCGTTTCTTGAGAACTGCCCATAAACCTCCATTGCATTTAATACTTCAGGACTATTGAAAGGTAGTTCATTTGATACCCACATATCATACTTCTCAGGTGAAGCTGTGCGCAACATTAAATCTTCCATCCAATCTGTTGCTGTCCATCCAGTAGCATTTCCTGACTCAACACCAATACACCAAGGTGTATTACCGTCAGCTACCATTTGATCAGATAGCTCAATAAGACCTTCCATTGTTGTTGGAATTTCATATCCATTATCTTCAAATTGTTCTGGTGAATACCAAACCAATGATTTTAGATCCATTTTGTAAGCAAAACCGTAGAAATCTTTTTTACCTGATGCATCAGAATAAGTTCCAAGATCTACCCATGATGATCCAGCACCATAGTTGTTAGTCATCCATGATGCTAACTCATCACCAAGTGGAACCAAATGGCCTTCTTTTGCCATATCACCGGCTAGACCAGGTTGAGGAAAGATTGATATATTAGGTGCGTTATTAGATCGTAAATCTGCAACAATTAACGCAGCAAAATCACGTGAACCTGAATACTTTACAACGGCACCAGTCGCTTTCTCGAAGCAACTGACTGTGTTGACTAACATTTCTTCATCTTTGCCTTCCATAGATCCGGCAACGGTAATAACTTCACCAGCAAAATTCCCAATATCACCTAATTTTGACGGTGTATCACAAACGTCTGCCTGTGCAAAACTTGCAAAAGCAAAAGATGCTGCAGTAAAAGCTGTTAAACTTAAATATTTTTTTGTTAAAGACATATAGTACCTCCCAATAGTGTTAATTATAAATCCCCAGAAAATAGGCTATAGAACATTTTCTTTCGATAATCCTTAATAGATCTGCATATTTGTTTACAGTTTGCAAGCAGGACATTTCTGTCCAGCATTCAAAGCGCTTTGAATTATCCCTAAAAATAATCAGATTACAAGCATAGAGTCAACTGACAAAAGAATATAAATTCTTTATTGATATATATATTTTATATATTAATATCTAAATTAATCTAAAAATTATAATAGAGTTGATGGTCTGGAAGCGCTTTGAAAAACATTACAAATCTTAAACAACTATCGTCTATCCTTGAACTTTCACAAACAACCGTGAGTAGAGCATTGAATGGCTTTCCAGAAGTAAATGAGAAAACACGTCATCGCGTCCAAATAGCAGCAAAAAAATATAACTACCTACCTAACACTAGAGCGAAAAGATTAGCATCAGGTAAGTCTATGACAATCGCGCATATCATTAGCTCTTCAAAAGAGCATGAACTGGTAAATCCAATCTTCTCAGACTTCATAGCAGGTGCAACTGAAAGATATAAAGAAGGTAATTATGATTTGATGCTTACTTTAGCAAAAGATGAAGATGAGGTTGAAATATATAAAGATTTAGCAGCTCGTTCAGCAGTTGATGGAGTTGTGGTTCACGCACCAAAAATTAATGACAATAGAATAGCTATGTTAAATAAACTTGGCCTGCCATTTGTTGTTCACGGTCGTTCGAGTGGAGTTCAAGAAAATTATAACTGGGTTGATGTGAATAATGAAAATGCTTTTTTTAGGGCTACAGAATTTCTATTAGATCTTGGCCACAATTCCATTGGTTTGATTAATGGCAATCCTGATATGGATTTTGCAATGCGTCGGGCGGCTGGGTATTCTCGAGCATTAACAAAAAACCAGTTAGATACTGACACAACAAAAATTTACAGCGGTGATATGACTGAACCATTTGGATATACAAGTACATTGAAATTACTTGAAGCTAAAAATGCACCTACAGCAATTATATCTTCTTCAATAATATTAGCAATTGGGATAAGGCGAGCACTCGAAGATAAAAACTTAAAGATTGGTCGTGATATTTCTGTTCTAATTTTTGACGATGATCTATCTTATTTTCGTGACGAAGGAAAAATTCCATTATTTACATCAGCAAAATCATCAGTACGAGAAGCTGGGTATAAAAGTGCTAATCTTTTACTTGATGCCATAGACAACCCTAATCAAGAAAAACAAGGAATTTTACTAGAAGCAGAATTGACAATTGGTTCATCAACCAAACGTTATAAACCTGCGCATAAGTAAATATGAAAAAAATTTTATGTTTTCTAATTTGAAATTAGACACATATTATACATAGTATTTATTATCACGAGATTTAAATGAAAAACATAACACGTATCACAAGGCGCAAATGGATTACACTTTTGTTAAGCTCCCTAACTGTGGGAGTAAGTAGTCAAACTTTAGCACAAACCAAATTTAAACGAATAAGAACTCAATACATTGCTGCACTTGCACAAGGTAATTCAACTTCAGGAACTGGCGCTGAAACATGGGGGCTGTGGAGAATAGATCCCGGACCAATTGGAGTATGGTTGCGGTTTTATAAACTCTTACAAAAAGCTGGAAATATTGCTCCTGCAGGTTGGAGATTTAATATCGACGATTGGTGGCTAGACGAAAACGGATTAATAATGAAAGCTCCAGAGTTTCCAATGCCCGCAGGTAAGTATTATGTGACAAATGGTGAAGAACATATTTCTTTGCTTACAGTTGAGCCTCCAGACACCACCGGAACACAAGCTTGGTCACTCTCAGATAATAAAACTATAGCAAATGTAACACATGGGCCATGCCGATCTACACGATATACACCAGAGAATGGATTAGGAACATGCTCACCAGTGAATGCTAATCAAAATGTGTTTCCTCTAAAGCCCGGTGAAGACCCTCCCCCAGTCCAAGGATGTAAGCGAAAAAAATATGCAGTTCTAATTGTTTTTGGTAAGCCAGTTTAATTCTAAAAATAAGAAAAAGAATGAAACTTATTTTTAGCTAATAAATATTTTAAATTTAACTTTAAGGGTTGGCTAAAATAAAATCTGGTTTAATTCCAGATATCTCAATAGGTTTTTTAATATCTTGACCTGCAAAAAATCCATGCCCAGCAACTAGGGCTGTTTTAAGACCCGCGATATGGCCACCTAATATATCTGTATGCAAACTATCTCCAACCATAACTGTTCTTTCGGGGTCAAATTCACCTAGCCTTTCAAATGCGAGATCAAAAATATTTCCAAATGGCTTTCCATAAAATACAGGGGAAATGCCAGTCGTATCAGCAACCCTGTGAGCAAAGCTTCCCGGTTCAACAGAAAATCCTCCTTCACGGGGTGCAACGATATCTGGGTTACCCACATAAACTGGACGAGAATTACGTTTCAAAGAATCTAACAACATTTCTTGACGATCTTCAGTCCAGACTGCGCTACCTAGTAAAAGAAATGCATCCGAATTATCATAATCAATGATATTTTCAGAAAGATATGTTACATTAATATTTTCTAAGTCAGCACGACCCAAACTTTTAGTTGCCATTAAACCATATTTTTGAGTTGGAAGTTCTGACAATCCTCTTAACAGTGCTTTTCTGCTCGTTATCACATCTTCTGTGTCAAAATTGTATCCTAAGTCAGCATATTTCTTCATTAATAATGCATGAGGAAAACCACCAGCATTTGAGACTACTATTACCCTTTTTCCAATACTTTGAAGTTTTGAAACTCTTTCAGGAACTCCTTCAATTGCAGTATTTCCAATATTTAAAACACCAAAAGCATCAAGTAAGAATACATCAATTTCATCTATTAAATCTTCTAAATTTGACAAATGCAGACATTGGCCAATTTCAGACACGGCGGGAAGTCTATGGCGTACAGATTCATACTCTAAGAAGGCTTCATTGGTTTGCAAAATTTTATCCTATTTTATTCAAGTTGGTATTTTCTAAATGATTGCACCACGAACTTTGGCTGATACCCACTCAGAAATAACAACAGCTAATAATATAACAAGTAAAATAAGAGAAACCTGTGGCCAAGCCAACACATTTAGAGACGCCGAAAGTTGCAACCCAATGCCACCAGCACCGACTAAACCCAAAACAGTACTTTCACGAATATTGATATCCCACCTAAAAACAGAAATTCCAGCAAAAGCAGGCATTATTTGAGGTACGATACCATAAACCATAACCTGCCAACGAGATGCCCCTGTTGCACTGATAGCCTCAACTTGAGTTGCATCAATTTCTTCAATTGCTTCGTAAAGCAGTTTAGCACAAAAACCAATCGAGCGTATCGCAATTGCGATAATTCCAGCAAAAACTCCTGGCCCAATAATTGCAATTAATAAAAGAGCCCAAATGAGTGAATTAATCGAGCGGGTTGAAACAATTATTAGCAAAGCAATTGGTCTAATGATAAATCTTGAGGGAGTGGTATTTCTTGCAGCAAGAAATGCAACAGGAACAGCTATTATCAATGCAAATAATGTTCCAAGTGTAGCAATATTCAAAGTATCCCAAATAGGTTTACCCAATTGAGATATATATTCCCACTTAGGTGGTGTAGCGCGTGTCCATAAATCAGTAGCTATTCTTGGGGCATCCCAAACAAAGAACCAAGTTGTTGATTTTGAAATTTGTTGCCAGCAATATGTAAAAATCATAATCCCAATTAACCATAATAGCCAATGGAATATACTTTCGCGATTGGTTCGTTTTTGCCAAACTTTCAAACCGTTGTTATCATGTGATGGCATTATTGAACCCTCGCCCTGATTATGCCAGAGATATATTCTAAAGCCATAACAATTAATATAATTAGTAATAATATAGCTGCAGCGGTATCATATTCATATCGATCAAATGCAGTATTAAGGGTAGCACCTATCCCTCCAGCACCTACCAATCCTAGGATAGCACTTTCGCGAAAATTTATATCTACTCTATAAATACTTAGGCCAATTAATCGCGGCATAACTTGTGGTTGAACACCATAATTAATCCATTGCGTCCATTTAGCACCTGAAGCTTTTATTGCTTCTGCTTGAACTTTATCCATACTTTCAATATCTTCAGCTAGAAGTTTTGACAAAAAGCCAATTGTAGCAAAGCTTAGAGTTAAAAAGCCAGCTAGTGGTCCGAAACCAAATATAGCAACCAATAAAATTGCAACTATTATTTCTTGCAAAGCCCGACTAATTGCTATTATTCCCCTACAAATTAAATAAATTGGTAATGGTGCAACATTACGGGCTGCTCCTAGTGCAATTGGAATAGATATACCAATTCCAACAACAGAAGATGTTACTGTCATGATTATACTTTCAATCATTCCACTCCAAATATCTGAAGATCGCGATGTAAAATCTGGATTAGTAAAAGCTAAAACAAACTTTTTACCACGTTCCAAACCTTCATAAACGCGGGACCAATTCACATCTACTGACAAATATGCCGCTATTAAATATGCTATTATACCAAAAATAATAGTCCATCTAAGTAGTTTTGTTTGAATAAACGGAGGCCTTTTCCACGGTTGCCCAAGTTTCGTTTGAACATTAAAATTATCTACGCTCATAACAAATCTGCTTCATCTTCATCTTCAATTTTTTCTATTGTCGCTTCCCAATCTTCCTCACCATAAATCATCGTAAGAACTTCAGGCGTTAGGTTTTCAGGTGGACCATCAAATTGCACTGCGCCAAACCGTAAACCTACTACTCGCTGAACAAACATCTGAGCAAGTGCAACATCATGAATATTTATTATCGCTGCTAAGTTTCTTTCTTGGCATAATTCACAAATTAAACGCATAATTTGGCGAGAAGTTTTAGGATCAAGAGAAGCTGTTGGTTCATCAACCAGTAGTAATGCTGGATTTTGAATCAGAGCCCTACATATTCCTACTCTTTGCCTTTGCCCTCCAGAAAGTTCATCAGCGCGCTTATCTGCCATCTCTGCGAGACCAACTCGATCAAGCAATCTGTATGCCTCATCAACATCACTTTGTGGAAATTTACGTAAAAAACTTCGCCAGAAACCAACATACCCTAATCTCCCAGATAAAACATTCTCCATAACTGTTAAACGCTCTATCAATGCGTATTCTTGGAATATCATCCCCATGCGCCTACGTTCTCGCCTTAAAGCAGATGTAGATAGGCACGTGAGCTCAACATCATTCAGGTAAACGTGACCCGATGTAGGTTCAACCAGTCTATTAATACATCTAATTAGAGTAGATTTTCCCGCACCAGATGGTCCTATTAAAGCTAAAACTTGCCCTTTGGGAATTTCAATATCCACAGCTTTTAATGCTTGGTCTCCAGTTTTATAAGTTTTGACTAGTTTATCAAGCTTTAGCATAAATTTCTCCGATATATATAAAAGGGCGAACAAATAAGTTCGCCCTTTGTATTTTTATTGACAAGCGTAGCTTACGCCGTTTGCAGTATCAATTTTTCTGATAACTTCCCAAAATTCTTGATAAGTCATTTCTAAAAATTGACCTTCATTTGATTTTTCAAATTCAGCTTCTAATGATGTACCAGCCCATTCAAAATTAAAAAATGCATTTCGAATACTTGATTTCAACTCAGGCGTGAGGTTGTGCGCAGTACCAAAACCCGTTGTTGGGAATGTTTGCGACTTATAAATAACCTTAACATCTTCAGCCTTAATAACTTCACGACTAATCATGCGAGATTTAACTGAATTTGCAATAGATGCTGCCATATAGTCCTTATTTGCAACACCAAGAATTGAATTATCATGCTTTCCTGAGTAAACAGGCTCAAAATCACGCTCTGGCAACATATCAAAATCACCTTTCAATATAGCAGATGGTGCTTTGAATCCAGAATTAGACGTTGGAGATGTAAAGGCTAATTGTTTGCCTCTAATATCTTCTACTTTTTCAATTCCAGATCCGGGATATGTAATTATCTCCATTTCATAACCAAAATTTCCATCTTTTGAGGCCATTATAGTAAACGGATTAAATCCTGCACAGTTAACTGCCAATGGATTTGAGCCAGTATTGAATCCTGCAATGTGTAAACGTCCCGAACGCATAGCTTCAATCTGAGCCGCATTACTTTGAACTGGGAAAAACACAACCGATTTACCAGTTTCTTTTTCCAAGTGTGTCAAAAAATCTGCCCAAGCAGTTTTATAAACAGCTGGATCTTCAACTGGTGTGTAAGCAAAGATTAAAGTATCTGGATCAACCAATTCTGATGCATCCGTTGGTGTATCAGCTATGAGATCGCCATTTGCGTCACAATAGCGTGTATCTAGATCACCTCTAGGGCAATCGTTTGCAAATGTAGGCGCTGCCAATGCCATCGTTAAAGTTAACGCTGCGCCTGACAAAAGTGAGTTTATTAAATTCATAGTAATCCTCCCTGAGTAAAATAAAAATATATCTTAGTGAAGTGATCGAACACTAATTCAAACTAAACATCAATAATGAATGTTCGGTTTTTTTCGTTTTAAAATGGATATGATAATCTAAAAAAAGTTAAATTTTATAATAAACAAATAAAAACAATGTGTTAAGAATTATAATTAATGTTAATATTTTTCCAATCATTAAACTGAATACATTTATGAAAATTTGGATAAGGCCTATTAAGATATCCACCAGAAAATAAATAAAAGTTTATTGAAGCATTCATTGCTGTATCAAAATCAATAGTACTATCACCAACATATGCAATCTCATCTAGATTACATTCCATAGCATTAACACAACTTTTTAATAAATATGGATCAGGTTTTTTTGGCTTGTTTGCCACTGATCCACATATAACATCAAAATATTTTGCAATATCTAAATTTACACAAATTTTATTTGCAAGATCATTTGGCTTATTCGTACAAATTCCCAGCTTTATACCTCTAGCTTTAAATCCACTCAAAGCATCAATAACACCAGGATAAGGCTTTGTAAGTGTTGTTACATTTTCTTCATAGACGTTCATAAACGTAGTAAATACTTTACGCTTAAGAGTTTCACTGCCACCTCCAGTAAATTCTACAAAACGATCCACTAGTACTTCAGAACCATTCCCGATAAAAGAAATAATAGTTTCAATATCAAGTGGGTCACGATTAATAGTTCTTAATGCTGCATTTGATGCAAATTGAATATCCGGCGCACTATTTATAAGGGTACCATCAAGATCAAAGATTATTGCTTTTATAGCATTCATCATAACGCCCTACCCGCTTAACATTAAAAATAAATCTTCTGAAGTTTCTACCTCATTATTAATGAGGTATATGAATTCACAACCAACATAAAGCTTTGAATATATTCTATATGCACGGCAATCGCCAATCTGGGTATAAATTTGATCTTTTACAAAAATCAAGTGTATCAAATCCAGAAAACAATCCATCACGCGTTACTAAAACTGTTTTCCAACCACGTGCTACAGCTCCAATGATATCTGTATGCAGCGAGTCACCGCACATAATTATCTTATCATTATCAACTTTATCTAAAGTTTTCTCTAATAAATCATAAACCTCAGGAAATGGTTTACCAAAGAAATTTACATCCTCTACACCTTGATCTAGCAATAAGTGCCCAAAGTTACCCGGTTCTAGTGAGAACCCGTTGTCTCTTGGCGCAACTAAATCTGCGTTTGCTATTAATACAGGTCGCTGTGACTTTAAAAGAGATTTGGTTAAAGTTTTTTGCTGACTATCTGTCCAGCCAGATGATGAAAGAAATATAAAACCATCAACAGACTCAAAATCTCTTGGGTCATTACCAATTCGTATAAAATCTCTTGGGATATCGTTTAATTCATCATCGGGTGCAGCTATTGCACCCCAAACCCCTGATGTAAGACTATGTAGTGTTGCATCCCTACTTGTTACAATTTCATCTCCATTGATGGACAACCCTAAGCGTTTGAACTTTTCGATTGCACCGTTGCGGTCGTAACTCGCCGCATTTGTTAATATCCTAATATTACATCCTATTGAACGTAATTGATCTAATCTTTTGTCAGCTCCAGAAATTAAAGTTTCACCAACATTTAGAACCCCAAATGCATCAAATACAAATGTGTATCCCTCCTCTGCAATATCTAGCAGAGAATTAATATCTTGAAATTTTTCAGGAGTTGAAGTTTTTGGCATTCGATGGCGGATTTCTTCATATCGCTTAAATATTGATTTTGTTGTTAACATTAAAGCGTAACCCAATTTGTAAATTTTTGCTAATTTAACCTTGTATTAAATATCTTATAATAAGTTATAAAATAACACAAATATAAAAACAACAAAACAACAAAAATTATTCCAAAATGTCAAAAATTCTGATAATATGTATTAAAATACTGTATTTTTTTATATCGTCATCTTTTTTTGTTGTTTTGTTGCTTTTTATTTAATACACTATAAAACGAATCTGGGGGATTCAATTTGTCAAAAAAAAAGCAAAAAAGACGCGACGATATCACTGCAATTGTCTTAGAGCATGAGGCAGTATCTGTAGGTGACCTTGCCGAAAAACTTGGCGTATCCATGCAAACTATAAGACGTGACATAGACAAACTTTGCGAAAGTGACAAATTAGTACGGCGCCATGGACGAATAGAGCTTGGAGCTGAATATCTTAACACACCTTTTGATTTGCGCACTGGCACAAACAAATTAGGCAAAAGTGACATTGGAGAAGCTACTGTAAAGCTTATCCCTGATGGGGCAACTATATTTATATCGATTGGCTCAACTCCTTTAAGTGTTGCAAAAGCATTAAGAAGGCGAAAAAATTTAACAGTCATTACAAATAACCTTAGTGCAGCTATGGTTTTGAGTGACGAATTATCCAACAGAATAATTTTACCTGGTGGAGAAATAAGACTTCCAGACAGAGATATTTTAGGTGATGAGGTATTAGATTTTTTTGGACGTTATCGTGCAGAATTTGGAATTTTTGGTGTCGCAGGTGTTTCTGAAGATGGAAGTTTATTAGAGTTTCATGCTTCTGAAGTAAGAGTTCGTGAGCGCATCAGAGAAAACTCCCAAGTTTCAATTCTTGTTATGGATTGTACAAAATTTGGTCGGATTGCTCCAGCTTATGGCGAAAATATAAAAGATGTTGATCATGTAATTCTGGATCAACGCCCAGATAAAGAGTTTAACCACCTACTTGATGACATAGGCGATAGCTTATTGTTGGCGGAAAGAGAATAAAATGAGTACAAAATCATTTGTTGTATTAAAAGATGTTGCAAAACGGTGGAATGGACAACTAGGCGTTGAAGACATTTCATTAGAGATTGAAGAAGGTTCATTCGTAGCTCTTTTAGGCCCTTCAGGTTGTGGAAAATCAACATCATTACGCTTATTGGCAGGCCTCGAAATACCTGATGAGGGCAAAATATATATTGATGGTATTGATGTCACAACGAGTGCAGCATCTGACCGAAATCTTTCAATGGTATTTCAATCTTACGCATTGTTTCCTCACCTTTCAGTTGCAGAAAATGTTATTTTTGGGCTCAAAGTTCGCAAGGTACCTAAAGCTGAGCGCAATGAAAAAATGGCGCGTGCCCTGAGTATAACTGGCTTAGAGGGTCTTGAAGGTCGCAAACCAGGTGAACTCTCAGGCGGTCAGCGTCAACGCGTTGCTCTTGCTCGTGCGATTGTCGCTGGACAGCGATTATGCTTAATGGATGAACCCCTATCAAATTTAGATGCAAAATTACGATCATCTGTTCGCAAAGATATAAAAAAGTTACAACGTGATCTTGGAATAACTGTAGTCTACGTGACACATGACCAAACTGAAGCCATGAGTATGGCTGATAAAGTAGTGCTAATGAAAGATGGGCGAATACAGCAGATAGGCACGCCAAACGAACTTTATAACCATCCTGAAAATACATTTGTTGCCGAATTCATTGGTGCCCCAGCGATGGCCTTGATGGATTCATATCTGATTGACGGAATAAAAAATGGCAACAAAATTGGTCTGCGTGCAGAAAACATAACCATTGTCCCAGACGGCGAAGGTAGGCTTTCCTGTAGCGTTTCAGAAGCAGAATTCCTTGGATCCGAAACTCTTATCGGATTGGAACATGAAGGTACTATTGGGTTGAACGTTCTACAACCCGGTTTGTCCATAGTCCCTTCAGGTCAAAAAATTGATATCACATTTGATGACCAAGATTTGCACACCTTCAACTCTGCAGGTGAACGCATAAATGGACAATAGTTTCACACAATTTCAAATCCATGGGAGGATAAAATGAAATATTTAAAATCACTCAGCATAGCAGCAACTTTAGCTGCAAGTATAGCCATTCCGGCTAGCGCTGATACAGAACTGACAATGTACTATCCGATTGCAGTCGGTGGTTCTTTGACACAAGTTGTTGACGGAATTGTTGCAGACTTTGAAGCAGAAAATCCTGATATCAAAGTAAATGCAGTTTATTCTGGAAACTACGATGATACTCGTGTTCGTGCATTGTCTGCATTGAATTCAGGTGATGGCGCACAACTAGCAGTTATGTTTTCAATTGATGCATATGACCTGATTGAACAGGATCTAATCTTACCATTTGATGACTTAGTAAGCGACCCAGCATGGCTAAATAGTTTTTATCCTGCATTAATGGCAAATGGTACAATTGAAGGTAAAACATGGGGAATACCATTCCAACGTTCAACAATTGTTGCATATTATAACAAAGACCAGTTTCGCGCTGCAGGTTTAGATCCCGAAGCACCTCCAACAACTTGGGATGAGCTAATTTCAGCAGGTAAAGCATTAACAAACGATGATACATATGGCCTGATGATACCTTCAACAGGATACCCATATTGGATGTTCCAAGCTCTTGCTATTCAAAATGGAAAAGAAGTAATGTCAGGAGACGGCTTAACAACTTATTTTGATGACTCAACAGTTGTTGATACTCTAGACTTCTGGAAATCTTTATCTACGGAACATGGTATTATGCCAACTGGTACAGTAGAATGGGGTACTTTGCGACAGGCATTTTTAGAAGGCCAGACTTCTATGATGTGGCATTCTACAGGAAACTTAACAGCAGTTAAAAAGGGTGCAAGTTTTGATTTTGGCGTTGCTGAACTTCCAGCAAATGTTCGAAAAGGCTCTCCAACAGGTGGAGGTAATTTCTATATCTTTAAGGATACTACAGCAGAAGAGCAGGCAGCTTCCTTGAAACTTATTGAATTTATGACATCACCAGAACAAGCAGCAGCATGGTCTATTGCTACTGGATATATGGGTGTATCTCCAGCTGCGTATGAAACTGATGCATTGAAAGCATATACCAAAGAGTTTCCACCAGCTTTGGTTGCGCGAAACCAGCTGGAAAATGCTGTAGCTGAATTTTCAACCTTTGAAACAGCTCGTGTTCGTGATGGACTTAACAATGCAATCCAATCTGCTCTCACAGGTGCCAAATCTTCTGCAGATGCATTAGGTGAAGCACAAAGTGCAGCAGATCGATTGCTTAAAGCATATCGTTAAAAAATTTTTACCGGCCCTATTTTCTAGGGCCGGTATTTATATCAAAGGTAAGTATTATGAGTAATCACATTAATTTAGAACGAAGAAGACAGGCTATCTATGGATGGCTTATGTTGTCGCCAGCCGCACTCATGCTTTCAATATTTGCCTTTTACCCATCAGGTGCAACTTTCTTTTCCAGCCTATTTTCAAGGCATACACGCCGTAAGCCATCTGAATTCATTGGTTTAGAGAACTACAGTGATCTATTCGCTGATCCTACATTTTGGCTGATAGTGAAAAATAACCTCTTTTACGCAGCCATCACAATTCCCGTATCTATTGTAATAGCTCTTTCTATGGCACTATGGGCCAACTCAAAAATACCCGCACGTGGTTTTGTTAGAACTGCTTACTTTACGCCAACAGTATTACCTATGATTGCTGCTGCTAATTTATGGTTATTCTTTTACACACCTGGGCTTGGTGTTCTTGATCAAATTGGTTCATTATTTGGGTTACCCTCTGTAAATTGGTTAGGACAACCTGAAACAGCACTATGGGCAATAATATTTGTTACTATATGGAAAGAAGCTGGCTTTTTTATGATATTTTATCTTGCTGCACTTCAAACTATTCCCGAAGATTACAAAGAAGCCGCAGACATTGAAGGCACAAGCCGTTGGACATATACGCGGCGAATAGTTTTGCCATTACTTATGCCTACAACATTATTTATCTTGGTAAATGCTATGATAAATTCTGTAAAGTTAATTGACCACTTATTCATTTTAACAAAAGGTGGTCCATCAGATGCTTCAAAACTCATTTTATATTACATATGGGAAATGGCTTTTGCATTTTTTGATGCACCACATGCAGCAGCAATGACAATATTAATATTACTAGTCCTTTGCATAGTGGCTGCAATACAATTTATTTATCTTGATCGAAGGACGCATTACCAATGAGCAAGTTATCTCACTATGTTGAGACCGCAGGTGCAATTCTCCTGGCTATCATATGGATATCTCCACTATTATTTGCATTTTGGGCTGCATTTCATACCACTTCAGATGCTGTGAACTTCAATATCACCTCTGCCTGGACTTTGGATAATTTTCGAACAGCCTGGGATGGTGCCCCATGGTTGAAGTATTTTTTAAATACTTTTCTATTGGTAACAATAGTTTTGATAGGGCAGTTTTTCTTTACCACGCTTGCAGGCTTTGCATTTGCAAAACTTGATTTTCCTGGAAAAAACTTTGTATTCATTTTAGTTTTAATGCAGTTATTTATTTTACCAGAAGTACTTATCGTTGAAAACTATGCTATGGTTTCTCGATTGGGCTTATTTGACTCCTTATTTGGAGTTGGTATGCCTTATATGGCAAGTGCGTTTGGAATTTTCCTTATGCGACAATCATTTAAATCTGTACCTATTGAACTACATGAAGCCGCCCGCATCGAAGGGTGCGGTTTATTAGGAATTTTATGGCGAGTATATGTTCCATTAGCTAAGCCTACTTACCTAGCTTATGCTTTAGTTTCTGTATCAACTCACTGGAATAACTTTTTATGGCCACTTATTGTCACAAATTCACCTGATACTCGGCCTCTCACTGTTGGATTATCAATATTTGGCGCTCCAGAAAATGGTGTTGATATAAGTATAATATCAGCAGCAACTATGATGTCAGTAGCACCTCTATTAATTGCTTTCTTAGTCTTTCAACGTCAATTTGTTCAAGCTTTTCTCAGAACCGGTATAAAATGACAACTATTCTTCAAATTTCAGATACTCATATTGTGGCTAAAGGCCCTCTTGTATCAAATGTGTTAGATACAGCTTCTACACTTGAGAAGTTAATAATTCGTATAAATCAATTGCAAGATAAACATAATGATATCGAAGGTATTTTGGTGTCTGGGGACATAAGTGATGATGGCAGTCCAGCTAGCTATCAAAGGTTTAAATCAATAATGGCTTCAATAGGGTTACCTACATATGTGATACCCGGCAATCATGATAATCGTGAAAATATGAGAGAAGCGTTCCAATCTGACAAAATATTCACAAAAACTGGCCCTTTAAATTGGCATAAGAAAATTGGGAATATCAATATCATTGGTCTTGACACTTTAATAGAGGGAAAAGGTGAAGGATATTTAGGTCCCAAAAGCCTTGAATACCTAAAAGAAACCTTAAAAAATCTTCACTCACAACCCACCATTTTGGCACTGCATCATCCTCCATTTGAAACAGGCATTAAATTCATGGACGGCATAGGTTTAAAAAACAAAGATGAATTCAAAGATATTATTTCAAATTTCAATGGGGAATTAAGAGTTGTGTGTGGTCATATTCATTGTATGATGGTCGCTAGTTTAAATAACCATGTGGTGATATCTTCACCTTCACCTAGTAGTAACTTTGAATATGATACGCGTCCAAACGCGCCAATAGGGTTTATGAACGGAGTTGATGGTTTTTTACTACATCGATGGAATAATGGTTTCCAATCAATTCGTGTTGGACCAAGTACTGGCGCGGGTCCATTTCCATTTTGATATATGAGAAATGAATTATGAATGAACCAAATTTAATACAATTTTTGCTAAATATTGCAGGTGCAGCAGCCCTTTTGATATGGGCTGTAAGGTTAGTTCGTACAGGTGTTGAACGCGGTTTCTCTAATTTGTTACGTAATTGGTTAAAACAATCAACGGACAATAGAATTCTTTCTGCATTCTCTGGGATGAGCGCCGCTATATTTTTGCAAAGCTCTACTGCAGTAGCGGTTCTTATTTCAAACTTTTTCTCAAAAAATAAATTAGCAACAGCAAGTGGAATCGCGATGTTGCTAGGTGCTGATTTAGGTTCAGCAATAGTTACTCAAATTTTAATGATAAAAATGTCATTCTTGACACCCTTCTTGCTACTTATTGGTGTATCAATGTTTTTGAGATCAAAACAAACTACCAATAAGCAAATTGGTAGAATAATAATTGGTATATCATTAATTTTTGTTTCTTTAGACATGTTAAGAATGGCAACCGGACCAGTTGTGGCAAATCCAGGTACACAATTTATAATAGAATATTTAAGCCGTGATTTACTTGTAGCATTCATTATAGGCGCCGGGTTTGCTTGGATTATCCATTCAAGTGTTGCTGCTGTATTATTATTTGTTACATTAACCGCCCAATCAATACTTCCCGTTCTTGCAGCATCTGTCATGATTTTAGGAGCAAACTTTGGAGGAGCATTGATAGCATACATACTTACATTAGAGGCACCTATAAACTCTCGAAGAATTATTTTTGCAAATCTAGTCCTAAGAGGTGGTGGTGCAATGATAGCATCAATAATCCTCATAAATGCTTCTTTTTTAATTGAAAAACTTGGTGCAAATCCAGCTCAGCAAACATTAAATATTCATCTTATATTTAATTTTTTGCTTCTTATTTTGACATTACCTCTAGCAGGCTTAGCCGATAAATTGTTGTCTAAATTCATGCTGCAAAGAACAAACCCATCTGACAATATAAATAATATAAGCACTTTGGATCCATTAGCGCTTGATAAACCACAAAGAGGCTTAGATTGTGCATCACGTGAATTATTGGGTATTGGTCAAAGAATTGAACAAATGCTCATAAACGTAAAGCCGCTCTATGACAATTGGGATGCAGAAACTGCTAAATCAATAAAAACACAAGATAAAGCGATTAAACTCATGCATTTAGATGTTAAGCTTTATTTAGCGCGCCTAGGAAAAAGTGGGTTAGACGAAGAGCAGGGTAGCCGCTCAATGGAATTAGCTGCAATATCTGCGAATTTTGATGCAGCATCATCTGCTATTGCAAGCAATATGCTTAACTTAGCTAGGCGATTAGAAAATAAAGGCCTGAAATTTTCGAATAAAGGAAGTCGAGAAATTAATGATTTCTCCGACAGAATTCTTAGCAATGTTCAATTAGCACTAAATGTTATGATGAATCAAAACCCTGGAGAAGCTGAAGAGTTAGTGACTGCAAAAGATAAAATACGCAGTTTAGAACAGAAACTTCAACGCCAACATATATCACGACTTCGAGAGGGCCTTGCTGAGAGCATAGAAACAAGTAACATTCACCAAGAAACATTGAGAGCCCTCAAGCAAATAAATACTTCGTTTTCAATAGTAGGTTTCTCAATCTTATCAAAATCTGATGACCTATAAACTATTTTGATTAGATTTTAATTATTTAGATCAATGGATCATGTGACCACTGTAAAAGTGCTTGCCTTTGACGTGGCCGACAGAAGATATCACCCGGATCACAATTTGCTTTAATTTGACCTGCATGGCGCGTAAATGCACGCCATCTTTTAATTTGTATCGTATCAATCTCTGGCAACCTACGGCCTAAGTAATAACGGCAATACCATTGAAACCAGCCTCTTGGATCTGGGCCATAGATCCAATCTTTTTCTTTCCAGACGCTAAGAGGTTGTCTACTTTTTATATTAAAGTAATTAATACTTATTTGCGGTGTAATACTAATTTTAGCATTTTCAAACCAGCTTTTTGGAAATTCATCTTGGCAATCATTGCAATATTTGCCTTCAAACACTCCCATCTCAAGCATTTGCGCTGGAGTATAAAATGGACTGAAATCTTCTGAAAAAGACTTACCAACTTCTGCTGATAAGTAATAACTATAACCAGCCTGCATCTTATCATTTACTTCTATAATTTTTCCAGATTTCATAGGAATACGACACCGATTTATTACAAAAAGTTAATCATTATTTTTTTATTAATTTATATCTAGTATGAGAATTTATGATTTCAAACGGAATGGCTCAAGGCTTTTTTCAAAAAACTCTATAAATTCTGAAGCAATTGTAGATAAGGCTGTATGCTTAGGTCTTACAAGTATTAAATTATGAGTAATTAGTGGGTTAAATGGTCTTATTATAAGTCCACGGCTCTCATATTCGCGCGCATCCATTTCACTTACAATAGAAACGCCTCGCCCTTCTGAGACTAACATACATGCTGAATTGAATTGACGAGTTTCAATCCAACTATTTATTTTTACATTTCTTGATGTAAAAACTTCCTCTAATTTTCTGAAGAATGCACTATCGCGTCTTGAATGTATCATTGGTTCATTTACCAAATCTTCAGGTGTAATAATTTTCTTTTCCCCAAGTATGTTGCCTTCTGACATGATGCAAACCGTACGCATTGGAATTTGTTCACATTCAACTGCAGGGTGATCAGAGAACACATCTGTAATGCCACAATCATATTGCTCACTAATAATCCATTCAAAGATACGATTTGCTCCGTCTGGCTCAAGGTTTACGGTAACATTAGGCCTATTCGTCAGGAAGTCAGATAGCACGCCTGGCATATGGCTTGTAGAAAAGCCAGGCAAACAAGCAATTTTGAGATGTCCAGCATTTCCTGAAGTTAAATTTTGAGTAATTTCATCTATGTGCTCTAAGCTATCAAGTAATCTTCCTACTTCACGCAATAAAAATCTTGCATCATGTGTTGGGACTAGCTTACCATTTTGTCTGTGAAATAATTTAAATTCTATACTTTCAGCATAACTAGATAATAATCTACTTACTGCAGGTTGTGAAATATTTAATTTTTTAGCAGCAAGCGTCATACTTCCAAGCTGCCCAACTGCATAAAATGCTTCGAGTTGGCGTAGCTTAATACTCATAAAGATTCCTCATTTTAAACAGCTAATCATGCTCTGTCATTATATTGTATTTCTACAATACATAAGACAATAATTACATTATAATGATATGTTATGAATTTTGTCAAAAAATACACTTGAATTATATCTCACATCGTGTTTCTTTTGTTTTTCAATAACACAGTTTTTGACCTTTTGGTCTCAGTTAATTTTTTACAAAAAATTTACTAGCATAAAATACTAGTGTTACAAAAAAATGATATTTTGAATTTATTCGAATTTATTTCAAATCCAAAAATATCTTTATAGGGAGAGATACTAATGAAGAAACTAATTATGAAAACTATTTTAGCTGCTGGTATTGCTGCAATTGCAATGCCTGTCACAGCTAAAACTGAGCTACAATGGTGGCACGCCATGGGCGGCCGCCTCGGAGAGGTAGTTGATGAAATAGCCACAAATTACAATGCAAGTCAAAGCGAATATGAAATCATACCAACATATAAAGGTGGTTATGAAGATACAATGACGGCAGGTATTGCTGCATTCCGCGCCAAGCAACAACCACATGTTTTACAAATATTTGATGCTGGCGCTGCTACAATTATCAATGCTCCCGGAGCTACAATTCCAGTTGCAGATCTGATGGCAGAGCATGGCAAAGGTTTTAATAGTAATGATTATATTGAAGGTGTTCGTAATTTTTACGCTGATTCTGCAGGTAAAATGATTGGTATGCCATTTAACTCATCAACACCTTTGTTGTATTATAATAAAGATGCATTTGCTGCAGCTGGTGTAACTAACCCACCAGCTACGTGGGAAGAGTTTGAAGCTATTGCCCCAAAATTGAAAGCTGCAGGCTATACAGCACTCGCTCAAAGTCACAGCCCATGGATCTTATCTGAAAACTTCCACAGCAGACATAACATTCAGTTGTCTACTGGAAATAACGGATATGACTCAACAGATGTTAAGATTTTATACAACAATGACCACATGAAAATGCATTGGGGTAAAATGAAAGAATGGTTAGATGCTGGTCATTATGGCTTTTTTGGAAGAGCATGGGGCGATAATCAGGATGCATTCGTTCAGAAAAAAGTAGCAATGTGGATGGGATCGTCTGGTTCATTTGGTGGACTGAAGAAATCAACAGATTTTGAATTCGGTACTACATTCTTACCATATTGGAAAAGCATTATTGATGAGCCAAAAAGTACATTCATCGGTGGCGCTGCTTTATTTGCAATGAGTGGAAAATCTGATGCAGAATATAAGGGTGTTGCAGACTTTTTTGCATACATGACAAACAATGAAAACCAAGTTTTTTGGCACAAAGAGACTGGATATGTGCCAATAACAACAGCTGCTTATGAAATGGCAAAAGCTGAAGGTTATTATAATGAGTCACCTGATGCAGAAATCGGCATTCTACAATTAAGTCAACCAGGCGGAGAATGGACAAAAGGCTACCGACTTGGATATTACGTACAAATTCGTGAAGTAATGTACAAAAAATATGATGACATTTTCTCAGGGAAATCTTCAGTTGAAAAAGCATTTTCAGAAATGGAAAGTGAATCTAACGCATTGTTAGAGCGATTTGCAGCAACATATAAATAAAAATACAATAGCTGGTGGCAAGGACTTGCCACCAGCTATCTAATAACTAATCTGCAATTAAAGAATATTTAATTTTGCTGGGGGCAACTTAATGAAGCGCGTTCAATTTGAGCACAGTACAATACCCTACCTTTTCATTGCGCCACAAATTGCAATCATTGCAATATTTTTCATATGGCCAGCTGGTCAAGCAATTCATCAATCCTTCCTCCTAGAGGATGCCTTTGGACTATCTTCTCAATTTGTATGGTTTCGTAATTATGTAGACACAATCGGTGATGCCGCATGGATACAAGCAGCATGGTTCACAACGATTTTTTCTGCACTTGTCACATTCCTTTCTCTAGGCATTGCATTACTTCTGGCAGTTAAAGCCAACGAAGTCATTAGAGGTGCTAGTACATATAAAACTACATTAATGTGGGCATATGCGATTGCTCCACCAGTTGCAGGATTAATGGGAAATCTTATGTTTCATCCACTAATTGGCGACTTATATAAATTTTTCAATGCAATTGGTTGGGAATTTAATCATAAACTCGATTCATTTGATGCCGGATTTGTGGTAGTTTTAATCGCAGTATGGAAACAAGTTAGCGTAAACTTCATTTTCTTTTTATCTGGACTTCAAGGAATATCAAAAGCTGTAAATGAAGCTGCAATGATGGATTGCAAAAGCCCAACACGTCGTTTCTGGACTATAACATTTCCACTCTTAGCCCCCACAACATTTTTTTTGATGGTCATAAATATAACTTATGCCTTCTTTGAAACATTTGGCATAATCGATACAACTACAGGTGGTGCCCCTGGCGGCTCAACAAATACATTAGTATATAAAGTGTTCCAAGATGGCTTCAGAGGCGCTGATCTTGGAGGTTCATCCGCACAGTCAGTCGTTTTAATGATAATAGTATTAGCATTAACCATTATCCAATTCCGGTTCATCGAACGCAAAGTTCACTATTGAGGATAATGACATGAAAAATATTAATTGGCGATTAGCTTCAAACCATCTAATTCTTCTCATTGGCGTCTTGTTTATGAGTCTTCCAGTTTGGGTTGCCTTTGCAACTTCAACTCACACAGCCGAAACCATACTTCGTGAAGGCCTACAATTTTGGCCAGGCTCAAATTTTATTGAAACTTATCGTGAAGTTATGTTTGAGGAAGCTGGTGTAATGAAATCTGTTTTGGGTATAACCATGCTTAAAAACAGCTTAATTCTAGGTATAGGTTTTGCTGTTGGTAAAGTAATTATTTCTATGCTCGCAGCATATGCAATTGTTTATTTTCGCTTCAGATTGGCAACACCACTATTCTGGATAATTTTTCTCACATTACTATTACCTTTAGAAGTTCGCATTATTCCATCATATGAGATAGTAGCAGGTCTGGGTCTTTTAGACACAAATTTTGGACTTATTGTTCCACTTATTGCATCAGCAACAGGTACATTTTACTTCCGGCAATTCTTTAAATCTATTCCTGACGAATTATTAGAAGCAGCGCGATTAGATGGAGCTTCCCCTTGGCGCTTCTTTGTTGATATGCTTATTCCTTTATCAAAAACAATGATAGCTGCGATTTTAATTATTATGTTCGTAGTAGGATGGAACCAATACCTTTGGCCACTAATTATGACAACAAAAGAAGAAAACTACACACTCGTAATCGGCATCAAACAAATTTATCAGATCCTTTCAGAAGGCGGTGAATTACCACAATATCAAAAGGCTTTTGCATTAACTATTATGGCGACTTTACCACCAGTCCTCGTCGTATTGTTCTTCCAGAATTGGTTCGTTAAGGGCCTAGTAGAAAGTGAAAAATAATGGCTACAGTTAAATTAAATAATGTTAAAAAAGTTTACCCAAATGGCGCAGAAGCTGTTTGTGGAGTTAATATGGCCATTGAAAATGGTGAATTTATAGTTTTTGTTGGCCCATCAGGTTGTGGTAAATCTACAATGCTAAGGATGGTTGCAGGACTTGAAACAATCACAGAAGGTGACATAGAAATTGATGGTAAAGTAATCAACAATGTTTCTCCAGCAGATCGTGATGTTGCAATGGTTTTTCAAAATTATGCGCTTTACCCTCATATGACTGTAAGAGGGAATATGGCTTATGGATTGAAAAATAGAGGACTAGCTAAAGCAGACATAAAGACGAAAGTTTCTGAAGCTGCAAAAATGTTAAAGATAGATGAATATTTAGACCGACAGCCTAACCAACTATCTGGTGGACAACGACAAAGGGTTGCGATGGGGCGAGCTATCGTTAGAGAACCAAAAGTTTTTTTATTCGACGAACCATTATCAAATCTAGATGCAAAACTTCGTGTGCAAATGCGTATTGAAATCAAACGCCTTCAACGTAGGATGGGCGTAACATCAATATATGTAACCCATGATCAAACTGAAGCTATGACACTTGCAGATAGGCTTGCTGTGATTAACGATGGCCGCATAGAACAAATGGGAGCCCCAATTGAACTTTATAACAATCCGCAAACTTTATTCGTTGCTTCATTCATCGGTGCCCCACATATCAATTTGATACCCGCAAAATTTGAAAACAAAAAACTGGTTTGTGGCAATATTAAATTTCCTGGATTTAAAAAACTTCCTGAAGATACGGAATTAGTTCTAGGTATACGGCCAGATTTTATAAAACCAGATGCTAAGGGTCAGTTAGAAATTCAAGTCGATCTTGTTGAACAACATGGTGCTGATAACTTAGTCTACGGGTTATTAAAAGACGCATCAAATGACACTGAAATTTGCTTTAAGACTTCGCAAAACACCCTCCCTGCTATTGATAAAAAATTAAAATTAAAATTTGAGCAAAAACGTGCAATGGTATTTAATAAAAATACTGGTGAACGTTTAATATAAGATTAATTATTTTTGTGATAAATTGTTTTCAACACCTAAACCACTAAAAAACCATCGTTGAAAAATTAATACCAGAACAAGAGGTGGAGTAATTGTTATAATGGCAAATGCCATACCAGCCCCACTTCCCTGCCCCATAAAGCGTATACCTCTTACAAGTGTGTAGAGCGTATCATCAGTGCTTATCATTATTGGCCATAAGTATTGATTCCAGCCAATCATAAATGCAATTATAAATATTGCAGCAGCACGAGAAATAGAAAGTGGCATTAAAATATCCAAAGCGAATTTAAAACTTCCTGCACCATCAAGTAAAGCAGCTTCCATTAATTCTTCAGGAAGAGTTAAAAAAAATTGTCTGAAAAAAAATGTACCTAAAGCTGCAGCAATAACCGGAAGAATTATGCCAAGATGGGTGTTTATTAGTCCAAGATATGATGTAATCTGAAAAGTAGGTATAAACCTTGCCTCTAAAGGGAATAAAAGTGTTGAAAGAACCAACCAAAATATAATATTTGCGATCTTAAATTTAAAAAAAACTATTGCATATGCTGCAAAAAATGAAAGCAAAGTTGTTAAAAACCCAACCCCAATGGCAATAATCATTGAATTTTTTAACATAGCCATAGGCGTTACTTCATCTGTAAAGCCAGTCTCAAAATTAATTACACTATTATAATTTTCTATAAAATAATCTCCAAATTCAAATTGCATTCCGATAGTTCTTAATTCTGCGGTATTTTGTGATGACGCAAAGATCATTAGAAGTATTGGGGATAACATAATGAAAACCCCAAATAATAAAATAATATGATTTATAATTGCCCTATAGATCACTAAATATAAGCCTCATTAGCAATTTCAAGAATTTCATCAAATATATGAGGGCCGGATGCTATAACACGCCCTCCTTGAGATAGCATTTTTTTAGCACTTTGAACTTCAATAGTACCACCAGCTTCTTTTATAAGTAGCTGACCTGCCAAACAATCCCATGCATTCATGTGAGGTTCAGCATAACCAATCAATCTACCAGAAGCCACATAACACAACATTAATGCGCCCGAAGCATTTCTATAAAATATACCTCCACGCTTGATGAGTTTTTCAATAAAACAAACCGTCATATGGCTTGCTGTTCTGCTATTCATACCAACCCCTGTACTACCATTATCCAATGATTTTGATTTAGACACGTTTACTAATTCATCATTTAGAAAAGCACCAATATCCTTTGCGCCCCAAAAGAGTTCATTGTGGCATGGCTCATAAACAACACCTAACTTTGTTTCATCTTCATGCACACATGCCAAAACAACACACCATGAAGGAATTTCAGTTAAAAAATTTGTTGTTCCATCAATTGGATCTATCACCCATGTATATCCAGAAGTTCCATGCGTATTTTCATGTTCTTCACCAACAATACTATCGTTTGGAAAAGAAACAGAGATACATTTTCTAATAAAAATTTCAACTTCAAGATCTGCATTCGATACATAATCTTGGATGCTTTTTTGTTGTATTTCCAAATCATTAATGCGCTGAAAAAAAGATAAAGCTTTTTGGCCTGCCTCTTCAGCAACTTGCTTTGCAAAATTTAACCTTAATTGAATATCATCATTTGGCATTATCACAAACCTTTCACGAGTATCACTTAATAATTACATAAAATTCAGTGAGTTAACAGATTTTAATTAAATGAAGCTTTACTGATCATTTAAAATTTGAATAATATCTTAAAGGCGTAAAAATGAAGATATTTTTGAAAGAAGTAGCTTATTATCATGACATTTAAAGAAAAAGCAGTCCAACACGCTACTCAGTACTTTGACAAAGGTTATTTTAAAAAAGATCTTGCAGAATTAATCTCTGTGAAAACAGAAAGTCAAAATAATGAATGCAATCTAGAAAATTACTACGATCAAAATATAATTCCCATGCTTGTGAAGATGGGTTTTAAATGTAAAGTAATGGAAAACCCATTATCCAAAGCTAATATAATTTTATTTGCAGAAAGAATTGAAAATGCTGAATTTAGTACAATTCTTACATATGGACATGGTGATGTAGTCCTAGGTCAAGATAGTTGTTGGGATAATGGTCTTTCTCCCTATAAATTAATAGAAAAAGATAATCGCTATTATGGGCGAGGAACTGCAGACAATAAGGGACAGCACTTAATAAATATTAAAGCGCTTAATTCTTTGTTATCAGTTCAAAAAAAACTTGGGTTTAACTTCAAAATTCTTTTTGAAATGGGTGAAGAAATTGGGTCACCTGGATTGAAGGCTTTCTGCCAACAAAACAAAGAATTGTTAAAGGCAGATGTTTTTATTGCATCTGATGGTCCACGTATTTCACAAAAAATACCAACAATATTCACAGGTTCTAGAGGGGGAATAAATTTTGATCTTTCAGTTAATTTAAGAGATAATGCTCATCATTCAGGAAATTTCGGTGGCATATTAAAAGATCCTTCAATTATACTTTCACATGCAATTGCCTCAATTACGGATGCTAGAGGACAAATCAATATTCCAGAGTGGCTACCCACTAGTTTAACTCCAGATATAAAAGAAATATTAGCAAAGCTTCCATTGGTGGATGCTGGATTTGATTTGGATCCAGATTGGGGGCAAAAAGAATTAACAATGACAGAGCGTGTCTTTGGATGGAATAGCTTCTCTGTTCTAGCTATGCTTTCAGGAGAGCCTGAAGCGCCTCTAAATGCAATTTCAGGTCATGCGCGTTCAACATGCCAATTAAGGTTTGTTGTAGGAACAGATGTTAACAAAATTATTCCTGCACTAAGAAATCACTTAAACTCTTTTGGGTTTGAAGATGTTAATATCCATGAATCTGAGATGATCCCATTTCCGGCTACACGTTTAGAAATGAATAATTCTTGGCTTTCTTTAATAACAAAATCATTAGAAAATTCTATGGGTGGCAAAATAGATTTATTACCTAATCTTGGTGGCTCATTACCAAATGATAGTTTTTCAGAAATTTTAGAATTACCAACTATTTGGATACCACATTCTTATGCAGGCTGTGCTCAGCATTCTCCAAACGAACATTTGTCAGTCCCACTAGCACGCCAAGCATTGGTTTGTATGACTGCACTTTTTGCAGATTTATCTAAAGAAGAGAAAGTTTAAATTAAATCATACTCAATTGATTTTTGATATCGCAATTTCAAGATCGTTTATTAAATCATTAGTAGCTTCTAGCCCAATATTTAATCTAACCAACCGGCCTTCAAAATCTTTATTTGGCCTAACAAGATCTGGGTAAACAACTGCTAGACTTGTTACACCTCCCCAACTTAAGCCAATCTTAAAAATATTCAATGAATTGATAAATTTTTCAACTTGATCACCCGATATTTCCTTTGCAAAAGTGAATGAAAATACACTAGCTGACCCTGTAAAATCTCGTTTCCAAATCTCGTGACCAGGACATGATGTCAATGCTGGGTGGTAAACGTTTTCTATAATATCAATTTCAGATAACTTCAAAGCTATCTGAAAAGTTGCTTTTTCGAGTTGCTCTAAACGGATTGCTAAAGTTTGCAATCCTCTTAACGCTAAACTGCAATCATCTGGGGACACAGCTAAACCTAGCTGCATATAAATCGAGCCTATTACGTTATAAACACTGTCATCGCGAACAGATACTGAACCAAGAAGTATATCACTGTGCCCACCAATGTATTTAGTTAGTGCTTGAATACTAACATCTACACCATATTTAAACGCATCGAATAAGACTCCCGCTGCATAAGTATTGTCTAGAGCTACGGGAACACCCTTTTCATGTGCCGCTTTTACTATTGCAGGAACATCTTGAATTTCCATGGTTACAGATCCAGGGCTTTCGCACCAAATCAAGGACGTATTTTTTCTTATAAGTTTTTTGATATCTTTTCCAATTAATGGATCATAAGATTCAACTTCAATTCCAAGGTCTCTTAATAACCCTTCAGCCATTGCCTTGTTGGGGCCATATGCTGAGTGAGGTACAAGTGCATGAGAACCTGACTTACAAAAAGCAAAATAGACAAGTGCTATAGCAGATTGCCCACCGGGAACTATGAATGTGTGCTTTGCACCCTCAATGTCACATATTCTAGCTCCGAGCTCCAAAGCAGTTGGTGTGCCATATAATCCATAAGAATAACCATTTTCTGATTGTTTCCAGTCATCCTTTATTAAAGATTGCTCATCGAATACTACAGTTGAGCCTCTATAGACCGGTGTTACAAGGGATTTATAATCCTGCCTTGCTTTTTGTTTTGGATTCAAAAGTTTGGTACGCCAATCCATAAATATTCCTCTTTATGAGATCAAATTATTTTGTAAATTTATTATACTAGAAATATAAATATTAACTGCATTTTTTATTTCTTCAATGTCGATATATTCATTCAATGAATGACATTGTTGTAAGGAGCCTGGCCCACAAATTACAGCTTCACAATTATAATTTGGTGCATCAGTAGACCCTGGGAACGCTTTAATCGTATGAAAGCCAAGGATATCATCAGATGCTTTTTTCATTGCAATCATTATAGGTGAATTTAAAGATGTATCCAAAGGCTTAATATTCAAGAAAGGTGATGAAATAGAATATCTAAAATCAGGAATTTCTTTTTGTATTCCATGACAGATTTTTTCCAATTCATTAATAAATGTTTCATAATTTTCACTAGAAATAATTCTTCTATCAATATCAATTTTGCATATATCTGGAACTGAACAAGCATTATCACCTCCAACTATTAAACCAACATTCAAGCTTGGCTTTCCAAGAAATTTATCCGCATTTTGTTTTCTTAAATAAGAAGAATATTCCTGTAATTTCTGCAAAAGAATACTCATGTGATTTATTGCGTTTATTCCATTCTCAGGCACACTAGAATGAGCTGCTTTACCAAGAACTTCAATCGATAATAATACTTGACCTTTGTGTGCAGGACATAGCTCTAAATTAGTTGGCTCCGCAATAATTGCATAATCAATTGGTGGACCATTAATTCCAAAATCAATAGATCCTAACATTGCGTGTTCTTCATCAATTACACCTGCAATAACCAAGTCACCAGATAAAATAATATTTTTTTCTTTTAATTTTCTTACTACATCCAAATAGGCAGATAATCCTGCTTTCATATCACAAGAGCCACGCCCAAAAATCTTTCCATCTTCAATTTTAGCAACAAAAGGATCATAATAACCATCAACTCCAACTGTGTCTAAATGACCTGCCAACATTATAGTTGGACCGTTTCCATTACCCTTTAATCGACCCCAAACATTACGCCTCCCATCACTAACCTCGTGGCTTTCCACTTCTAGTCCGAGTTGAATCAGTTGTTGCTCAAAATAATTTGACATTTCGTTTTCTGGGTTTGCATTTAGGCTGTTCGACCCAAAGTTATTCACACTAGGAATACTAATCATATTAATTAAATCTGTAATAAGTGGGTCTGAATTCATATTTATTTCTATCTATTTCTATAAAAAATATTTTTTAATAAAGGTATTATCCAACCCGTAATATTCATGATTATCTTTTAAATAGTTCTCCATAACCATTTTGGAAATCATTAATTCCCGCTAATCTTAGTAGATGCCATGCAAGAGCGTGATTACTAGAAGTAATAGGTTTACCAATAACTTTTTCTGCTTTTTCTATAATGTTTATAGCACGCAAACTTGTACAGGATATAAAAACTCCATCACATTTCTCATTCAAACCCAACTTTATTACAGCTTGTAAAATAGATTCTTCATCTATCTTTCCTACTATTTCATCATTTTCTTCAAAATAAGACCCAATCAATTCAACACTTATCCCCGATTCATTGAATTTTTTCTGTATGGCAAGTGTTACATCTGGAGAATATGGTGTTAAAAGTGCAATTTTATGCACATTTAGGACTTCAAATGCTGCTTTAGCAGCTGTTAATGGATTAGATGTGGGTATACCTGGATGAAAATTATTCAAAATCTTACTTACTTTCTCTTCACCAATAATAGTTGAAGCAGATGTACAGCCATACCCTATCGAATTTAAGTTAAGATACTGAGGCAAAAGCTTTGCCGCGACTGGAAGTTGTTTTTCCATCATTGCTAAATTTTCACCTGTAACAATTGGATCATTTTCTAGTCGAGAGTGATAAATTGAAACTCCAGGAATGTTTGTGATTTGTCTCATTTCCCACTCAAGGGATTGATCAGATTCAAGTACTAGAAGACCTATTCGTGCTTTTTCACCAGCACCCTTATCTATCTTAAATGATAATTTTTCTATCTCTGGTGTAATTAGCTTTAGGTTCAATATATTTACTCCTTAGTAAAACTATAATCAATTTTACTAAGGTCGTGTTATTAAAACAGCGACATTTATTTTTCTAGTTACGCCAAAAATATTCTATTGGTTTCCAGAAATAGCTTTTTGGAACGCTTTAAAAGAAGCTTTAGGAGTCCTTTTCTGCGTCTCATAATCAACATGCACAAGACCAAAGCGTTTTTCATACCCATAAGCCCATTCATAATTATCCAGCAACGACCATCCAAAAAATCCTTTGATTGGGACCCCGTAAGCAATACACCTAATCACAATTTGCAAATGATCCTCGAAATATCTCACTCTATCAAAATCGTTGCACTCATTATTATCAACAACGTCCTCATTAGCCATACCATTTTCTGTAATCATGATTGGCAAGTCGTTTGTATAATCGTTATAAATTCTCTTTAATAATAATTCTAAACCTTCAGGGTAAATTTCCCATCCCATTTGAGTTTTAGGTAAAGGGCCATCAACACCTTTAAAGTGAGGCCATGGTTCTTCAGGGGCCGCTTTTATTAATCCTCTGGTATAATAATTTATACCTAACCAATCTATTGGTGCACTTATTAGACTCATGTCATTTTCAAAATTTTCAGGCATATGGTTGCCAACTTTTGAAATCATGTCTGTTGGGTAATATCCTTTAAACAAACTGTCCATAAACCATCTAGTATGTATCGCATCGAATGTTTTAGTAGCCAGGATATCTTCATCATTATTGCTTGCAGCTTCGCCGTGACCTAAATTTAATACTATTCCTAAGTTTTCTTGATCATGTGACCTAAGTACTTCTAAGGCTTTTCCATGAGCGAGCATAATGTGATGCATTGCACGCATTGCTGCACGTATATCTTTTATTCCTGGAGCTTGACCACCTATGAAATAGCTCAACCATGCAACACACCAAGGTTCATTAATAGTTGAAACATAGTCAACTCTATCACCAATTCGTTCAATAATTATATTTGTGAAATCAGCAAATCTCTCAGGCACTTCACGGTTTGACCAACCACCAATATCTGACATAACAGAAGGTAATTCCCAATGGTATAATGTGAGATTTGGCTTGAGCCCACGCTCAACTATTCCATCTACTAGCCGATCATAAAAATCCAACCCATCAGGATTTATATTTGTTCCATCAGGCATAACTCTAGCCCAAGATGTTGAAAATCTATACGAGTCAAATCCGCCAGATTTTATCAGATCAAGATCTAAATCAAATTTATTATAATGATCACATGCAATACTGCCATCATCAGCTTTATGAACATTTCCAGGTGTTTTTGACCAAGTATCCCAATGAGAAGATCCACAGTTTCCAAATTTACTGCCTTCTATTTGGTAGGCAGCAGTAGCTGCACCAAAAATAAAATCAGTTGGGAAATCTCGTCTAGAAAAGTTGAAATTCATTTCATAATACCTCTAAATGTATTCAATCAAATACGTTGTTCAGTCTGTGTGTCAAAAAGTGAAGCTCGACTTGGGTCAATACCAATTTCTAGTCTATCTCCAATTTTTACTTTGGCATTACCTTCCATTCTAATTCTAATTTGAACATCCGATAAGTTTGCATATACTAGTGTATCAGACCCCATAGGCTCCACTAAATTAATAGTCACGTTAGTTATGACAGGGGCTTTTTTTGAAAGTTCTCCAGTTATTATATGCTCAGGCCTAATACCAATTGTAACATTTTTAAGATTAGTTTTCTTAATGAATTGATAAGAACCCATAGGTAATTCTAATGACCCATTAGTAAACTTAGTGTCTTTGAGTTCTCCATTTAAAAAATTCATGGATGGACTTCCTATAAAGTCAGCAACATATAAATTTTTAGGATGATTATAAATTTCGTTAGGCGTTCCTAACTGCATAATTTTACCACCTTTCATGATCGCTATTCTATCAGCTAAAGTCATAGCCTCAATTTGATCATGGGTAACATAAATCATAGTATTTTTAAGTCTTTGATGTAAGAGTTTTAATTCCACCCTCAAATCTACCCGTAATTTGGCATCTAAATTAGATAAAGGTTCATCAAACAAGAACACATCTACATCTCTAACAAGTGCTCTCCCTATTGCAACTCTTTGACGTTGCCCACCTGATAATGCTCCTGGTTTTCGATTTAAAAGAGGCTCAATCTGTAATATTTTTGCAGCTCGCTCAACACGAGATTTAATTTCATCTCTTGGCATTCTGGCATTTTTAAGTCCAAATGATAAGTTACCTTCAACTGTCATTTGTGGATATAACGCATATGATTGAAATACCATTCCAATACCACGTTCTGAAGGTTCAGACCAAGTTACATTTTTATCACCAATAAAAATTTGACCAGCAGAAATATCAAGCAATCCAGCAATACAATTTAGCAAAGTAGATTTACCACATCCAGATGAGCCTAATAAAACTAAAAATTCACCCTGAGCTATTTCTAGATTCAGTTTTTGAAGTACTTTAATATCTCCAAATTGAAGATCTAAATCACATACTTTTACTGATGGTGTTTTAGTTGACATAGTTTAACCTTTCACTGCGCCAGCGGCTATGCCACGAACAAATAATTTTCCTGAAACAAAATAAATAGCTAATGGTACCAACCCAGTAAGCAAGGTTGCTGCCATATTTACATTATATTCTTTTACACCCTGCACTGAATTAACAATATTATTAAGTTGAACTGTCATAGGATATGTTGCCGGTTTAGTGTAAATAACACCAAAGAGAAAATCATTCCAAATGCCAGTGACTTGTAAAATCATAGCAACAACAAAAATTGGAATAGACATTGGTAATAGAACCTTGAAATATATTCCCCAAAAGCCTGCTCCATCAACTCTTGCTGCTTTAAATAACTCTTCCGGAATCGCAGCAAAATGATTTCGGAAAAGAAGAGTAAGAATAGGCATACCAAAAATTGTATGAACTAATACTAACCCAGCAGTTGATCCCATAAGCCCTATTTCTCTGAGCAGAATTACAATAGGATAAATCATAATTTGATAAGGAATAAATGCTCCGAATATTAAAATTGTAAAAAATACTTCAGACCCTTTGAATTTCCAATTTGCCAATGCATAACCATTAACAGATGCTACTGATATGGATAAAATTAATGATGGAATAAGTATTTGAACAGAATTCCAAAACCCTCTGCTTAAACCATCACAATTAATACCAGTACATGCATATGACCACGCTTTAACCCAAGGCTCAAATGTAACTTCTAATGGAGGGGAAAATATATTCCCCATACGTATTTCTGGCATACCTTTTAATGACGTCATGACCATTACCCAAAGTGGCAACAAGTAATAAATTGATATTATTAATAAGGTACCATAAACAATTATATTTGAACGAGAAAATATTTTTTTTGGCTTAGTACCATTTGGAACTTCATCAGAATTATGCACGTCTTTTACCCCCAAATTCAAGGTAAGCCCAAGGAACCAAAATAACTATAACCGAAACAAGCATCATTGTAGAAGCCGCGAACCCTTGGCCTAGATTTTGGGCGCCAAACATATAATTCATAACATATTTTGCTGGTACTTCTGAAGCAATACCAGGTCCACCGTCTGTTTGGGCGACAACAAGGTCATAGATTTTTATAATTCCAGCTGCAATCAAAACAAGCGCTGTGATAAACACAGGTCGCATCATAGGAATTATAATTCGTATATATGTTTTTGTAGTTCCAATTCCATCAACTCTTGCGGCTCTCCATATATCTTCATCAATACCGCGCAAACCTGCCAAAAGTATTACCATTATTAAACCTGTCCCTTGCCATAATCCAGATATCAGTAGTCCAAACATTACAGTTTCCGGATCGTTCAAAGGATCAAAAGAAAAACTCTCCCAACCAAAGTCACGAATTACACCTTGCAATCCAAAATCTGGATTCAAAATCCACTGCCAAGTTAATCCAGTTACAATGAATGATAAAGCAAATGGATATAACAATATTGTGCGGAATGTGTTCTCAAATCGTATTTTTCGATCTAGCAAAGCAGCTAAAGTAAATCCTATAAAAAGTGTAAAGATTAACGAAAAAATACCATATAGTGCTAAATTTTCTATTGATATAATCCATCTTCTTGTCTCCCATAAACGCTCATATTGATCAAAACCAACAAATTTCCATTTAGGCAATAATTTTGATGAGGTAAAAGAATAGAATATAGTCCATATGGACCCACCTAAGAAAACAACAAGTACTGTCAATATCATGGGAATAGATGCAATTTTTGCATTTATATTTCTAAAAAATTGATTTGGCTTTTTCGACATTTGTAAAGTTTTCATTAAAATTCTTAAAAAAATGCAGCACAGGCCTAGATAAGACCTGTGCAATTATCAATTAGTTAGCACGTTTTATTATAGAAACATAACTTGCTTGTGCTTCTTCTGCTGGCATATCAGTTGCCCAGAATTCAGCCATTAAATCATTAATTTGTTGATCTGTATCAGCATCAAATGTTTGGCGGTTTGATGGCATTATGCCACCAGCAGCTAAAATATTTAATCCTTTTTGCATACATGCATTTGCTGATGACATATCAATATCACCACGAACTGGTAATGAACCTTTAGCTAAATTAAATTCAACTTGAACTTCAGGTGAAATTAACAATGAGGCCAATTCCATTTGCGCAGCTTTTGTATCTGCATCATCAATTACAGGAAAATAAAATGCGTCTCCACCTGTATCAAGTATTTCATTGAAACCCATACCTGGCAGACAAGAATAATCGACACCAGCAACTTCACCTGCAACCTGGAATTCCCCTTGTGCCCAATCACCCATGATTTGACCACCTGCAGTGTCAGTAATCACCATGTTTGTTGCCAAGTTCCAATCTTGTACTTTAGATTTTCTAGCTAGCTCTCGAGCATTCGCGACTGATTTAAACGCACGTGTCCATTCAGGACCTGCAGCTACATCAGCATTTTTATTACCTGTGACTTCTAAAAATTTGTCAACTCCAACAACACCAAGTACGAGTGCACCGAATGCGATCGATTGTTGCCATCCTTGTTGACCCATTGCGAGAGGAACTATTCCATTTTTTTCTAATTCTGCAGATCCTGCCACAAACTCATCCCAATTAGTTGGAATTGCTAAACCAGCCTTTTCGAAAGCACCATGACTTACCCATAACCATTGTGCTGAATGAATGTTAACTGGAACACAATAAACACGTCCATCAACAGTACAGCTATCTAATAAAGAAACAGGATTTACAATGTCCCTCCAACCTTGCGCTTCTGCAATGTCAGTTAAATCTGTCATCAAACCAGCTTCAATAAGTTCTTGGGCTTGTCGGCCATGATTAAGTTGTGTTGCGCCCATTGGTTCACCACCAATAATCCTACTAATAATTGCAGGAATACTAGTTCCGCCACCACCAGCAATCGCACCATCTACCCAGTTATGTTCTGTTTTTGCATTAAATGCCTTTGCTAAAGTTGAAACAGCAGCAGCTTCGCCTCCAGATGTCCACCAATGCGTTACTTCTAAATCTTTTGCTGAAACAGATGTCGCAGCAAGACACGCCACTGAACATAGTAATTTTGTTATATTATTCATCTTAATCTCCCAATCTAAAACGTTGTAGGGATATCTGTAACGATTTAGATTTACATATCAAGTCTTTTTTTTAGTTATAATTAACAAATTATCTTAAAAAATGATTTAAAGTATTTACAAAAATAAAATCTTAAACATTATATGCTTTATAATATTTGACCGGAGAGTGGTTTACCCATTAAAAAATGCTAATAAAACCAACACTAAAAACAATTTCTGAATTAAGCGGATTAGCAATAACTACTGTATCTAGAGCATTAAGCAATGCACCTGACATAAGTATATCAACAAAAGAAAAAGTAAAAAAAATTGCTGATGAAATAGGTTACATTCCTGATCGCGCAGGAGTTAGACTACGAACTGGTCGTACAAATGTTATAAGCTTAATAATGTCCACAGACTCAGAAATTATGGATATGACAGGCCGGCTAATTTCTTCAATTGCACTTGGACTACGAGGCACCCCATATCATTTAAATATGACCCATCACTTTCCTGGCGATGACCCGATGAAGCCAATTAAATATATAGTTGAGACAGGATCAGCAGATGCTTTAATTTTTAATCAAGTCCAACCAAATGACCCTAGAGTTCATTATTTAATAGAAAAAAGATTCCCGTTTACTATGCACGGAAGATCTTGCCCCAACGAAAAACAATCTTTTGTAGATTACGATAATGGAGAATTTGCAAAAATAGCCATTGAAAAGCTTGTTAAAAAAAACAGAAAGCATATTTTGATGATTACTCCACCTCAAAATCAATCTTATGGCTTAGAAATGGTTCAAAGCGCCAAGAATACAGCAGAAAAACATAATATCTCACTGATTATAGCGCCTATTATTACAAGTGATAGCAGCATCACGTTAATTAGTGACACCGTAAGTAAACAGATCATTAATAATAAAAAGATTGATGGTATACTAGTAGGGACACCTAAAGGTGCAATGGCAGCAGTTGCAGGTTTCGAAAAGTTAAATTTAACTATAGGTCAAGATATTGATATAGTGGCAAAAGATGCAGTTAACTTTCTTAAGCTTTTCAGAAATCAAATCATTGTTATAAATGAAAATGTAGAAATTGCTGGCAAAAAGTTAGCCGAAGCTGCGATACATGCAGCACAAAATCCAGATTCAGAACCCATTCAATACATTGATAGACCAGAAAGTAATTATACTAAGTTCAATTAAAATATTAACTATGTTTTTGGAATATATTCGGATGGATCAAGTTTTTTTGGTCTTTCAGGTAAATCTAACTCTGCATGAATTGGATTGGTAGTAGAAATTACTTTACCTGCTCGAATAACAAATAAACGGTTAGCTCTAAGCCTAATTGCATCTATCTTATCATTTGCTTGCAATATAACCATATCAGCTTTGCAACCTCTTTTAAGGCCATAACCCTCCAATCCCATTATATTTGCCGAATTTAACGTTACAGCATCAAAGCACCATTCCATATCTAATCTACTTGACAGCTGACCAACATGAAGACCCATATGTGCTACATCTAACATGTCAGCTTTTCCAAGCGAATACCACGGGTCCATAACGCAATCAGAACCAAATCCAACGTTTATCCCTGCATTTTTTAGTTCAGGCACTCGAGTTTGGCCACGCCTTTTAGGATAGCTGTCATGCCTTCCCTGAAGCATGATATTTATTAGCGGATTGGGAATTGCATGAATTTCAGCCTCAGCCATTAGCGGTATCAATTTTGAAACATAATAATTGTCCATTGAATGCATAGAAGTAAGGTGAGAGCCTGCAACTCTGCCATGAAGACCTAAACGCGATGTTTCAAATGCTAGCGTCTCAATATGACGACTTTGTGGATCGTCACTTTCATCACAATGCATGTCCACCATCAAACCTCTTTCAGCAGCTATTTCACATAAGAATTTTACAGAATCTGCTCCATCCTGCATGGTTCTTTCAAAATGTGGAATGCCGCCAACTACATTAACTCCCATATCTAAAGCATTGATTAAATTTACTTTTGCGTTTGGATCACGGAAAATCCCATCTTGGGGGAATGCAACCAACTGAAGTTCAATATATGGCGCTACCTTTCTTTGGACTTCTAGTAGAGCCTCAACTCCTTTCAAAGAATTATCGCAGATATCTACATGACTACGAATTGCTCCTATGCCCATTGAAACCGCTAAATCACAATACCTTAAAGCTCTATCAATAATTTGTTCTACATTTTGAATGGGCTTCAATTCACTCCATAAAGAAATTCCTTCTAATAAAGTGCCTGAAACATTCATCCGCGGCGTACCTAAAGATAAAGTTGCATCCATATGAAAATGAGGGTCCACAAAAGGAGGTGAAACTAGATGGCCCTGTGCATCGATTGTTTTTTTTGCATTAGCATTTATTCCTCTTTCTATAGAAATAATCACTCCATCCTTACAAGCAATATCAACACCAGTCTGATCATTAGATAAATTTGCATTCTTTATTATTAAATCAACATCCATTACCTTGCCCCCTTAAACCAAGGCTTTAATAAAGCCCTTGGGTATTCAGCTCTACGAGCAACAATAACCAAGGCTATTATAGAAAGTACATACGGAGCCATAAGAAATACCTGAGAAGGTAAAAATGCTCCAACTTCCGTTTGAAGTCTTACTTGAAACGCATCAAAAGCACCAAACAAAATAGCCCCTAAAAGTGCTTTTCCAGGGCGCCAGCTTGCGAAAATAACTAATGCTATGCATATCCAGCCTCGACCATTTACCATTCCAAAAAAGAATGAATCAAATGCAGACATAGTCAAGAAGGCGCCACCCAGAGCCATTATTGAAGAACCAACTATAATTGAGCCTATTCGAATTCCGTATACAGATAATCCCTGGGCATCAACTGCGTCAGGATTATCACCAACTGCTCTAATTGAAAGCCCTAATGGTGTTCGATTAAAAACCCACCAAACTAAACCTACCATTAGAATAGCTAGCCAAGTCATAGCAGTTTGTTGAGATAAAATAGGACCGATAAAAGGTAATTCAGATAAAAATGGGACATCAAAAGGTTGAAATGGTTCAATTTTAGGAGGGGATGATACTTTTGGTAATGCCGTACGATATGTAAAATAACTAACTGATGTAGCTAACATTGTTACACCAAGACCTGAAACATGTTGTGACAACCCAAGGGGAACCGTTAATATAGCGTGGATCAAACCAAAAAAACCTCCTACAAATATTGCTACCAATAATCCTGTCCAAAGACTGAACCCAAACCAAACAGCCATCCATCCAGCCATTGCACCAGCAACAAAAATACCTTCTATACCTAAATTTAATACACCAGCCTTTTCACAAATCAACGCCCCAAGTACTCCGAATATAAGCGGAGTGGCTATACGCAAGGTTGCTGCCCAAAAACTCTCAGTTAGAAGAATCTGCAAGATATCCATCAAACATTTCCCTTATTTGTCCGGATAAATTTGTAGCGTGCAATAAATCCACCAATTAAAACGCATATTAAAGACAACGCTACAACTAAATCTGCAAGATAACTGGATACACCTATTGCCCTACTCATAGTATCAGCACCAACAAAGATTGAAGCGATAAATATTGCAGAAATAACTACTCCAATTGGGGACAATCCTGCCAACATCGCCACAACAATACCCGTATAACCAAAGCCTGGAGATAAATCTGTTGTGAGGTATCCCCTTAAACCTGCAACTTCACTCACTCCAGCAAGGCCTGCAATAGCTCCAGAAACAACTGCAGCACCCATAAATGTTCGTTTCACATTTATACCAGCATGAAGTGCTGCCGAAGGATTTTCACCAACTGCTCTGATTTTGAATCCCCAAATACTCTTTGATAAAAAAAGATGAACCAAACCAGCAGTTAGCAACGCAATAATTAAGCCCGCATGAATTCTCATCCTAGGTAATAACTGAGGCAAGACACCATTATCAACAATTGGTTCAGATTGTGGCCAACCCATTCCCATTGGATCTTTTAATGGACCCTCCAACATCATTTGCAAAAAAATGATTACTATAAAATTTAATAGTAATGTTGTTACAACCTCATCTGCACCAAAACGTGTTTTAAGATAAGTTGGTGCCGCCATTCCAATTGCTCCACTTAATGCTCCAGCTAGAAGTATAATAGGAATTAAGATAAATGCTGGCGCATCTATTAAGCCAGTTCCAACAGCTACAGCAGCCATTGCTCCAAGATATAACTGCCCCTCTGCACCAATGTTCCAAAGCTTTGCCCGAAAGGCAATTGTAGCAGCTAGGCCAGTAAAAATCAGAGGAGTCGCTCTTGTAAGCATCTCCGTAAATGCAAATGTTGATCCAAATATCCCATTTGCCATTTGCCTATATGCTTCAAAAATATTTGCACCCGCTAAAGTCAAAGGTATTGATGCTAATAAGATTGCTACAAAAGCTGAAATTATTGGTATGCCAATAGTCCACCATTTTGATGGCATTTCACGAGGCTCTATACGTATCATGCTTTTTCACCTGCCATCATTAATCCAATAGCCTCACGACTTAAATCAATGGCTTCGGTCAAAGAGCCGTCATGTATAACCATTATTCTGTCGGATAATTCCAATATTTCATCTAAATCTTCCGAAATAAGTAAAATACCTGCTCCCCTCGTGCGCGCCTCCAATAAACGGCGAGCAACCTCATTGGCTGCACCTAAATCTAAACCTCTTGTAGGTTGATTTGCTAATATAAGATTTGGCATACATTCAAACACCCTAGCAAGTATCAATTTCTGAATATTTCCTCCAGACAACAATGCAGTATTTGCATCAATTCCTGGGCCTCTGATATCATATTTTTCAATCAGTTCTTCAGCATTTTTTTTAATACTTTTATTTTGTAAAAAACCCTTATTATTTACGTCTTTATCATGCAAACGCTCAATTATTAGATTTTCAGCTACTGACATTGCGCTGATTACACCATCATGATGTCGATCTTCAGGGATACGACCAACACCTAAAGATTGCATTTCTTTAGGTGAAAAATATTTTATATTTTTACCATCAATTAATAATTCACCACTATCAGGTTCAGCCAATCCAGAAATTAACTTTGCAAGCACAGATTGACCATTGCCTGAAACACCAGCAACTCCCACAATTTCATGCTTATGTATGGTTAAATTTGTCCTATTTAATGAAGTTCTTGTGCTATCCCCTTTTGATGATACCCCATTTAATTGCAAAACTGGGCTACCTATTTTCATTTTTTTTCTGGGATTTTCAATAGTCTCTTCCCCAACCATCATTCGCGCTATGACTCTTTCGTTCGCTTCCGATGTAGGTATCTCACCAACTTTTTTACCATGTCGCAAAACAGCAATTCTATTAGAAAATGCGAGAACTTCTCTCAATTTATGAGAAATAAAGATCACTGACAAACCATCTTTTGTCATAGCAGTAATATTTTCAAATAATGTATCTGCTTCTTGAGGAGTGAGAACAGCCGTTGGTTCATCAAGAACCAAAATTTTTACTTCTTGATAAAGGGCTTTAAGTATTTCCACACGCTGTCTTTCACCTACCGTTAATTTGCCAACTTCTTCATCTAGCGGCGCAGATAATCCAGTTCGGTTCATAATTTTAGTTATTTTGTCTCTTGCATTGCTTCTATTATGACGCCATGCCCAAATCTTTTCTGAACCTAATAATATATTTTCAAGAACTGAAAGATTTTCAGCTAAAGTAAAATGTTGATGAACCATGCCAATTCCAGCATCCAACGATGCTTGAGGATGCCCTAGTGTTAATGGCTCCATCTGACCTTCGAAACTGAGTACATCTATTGAACCACTATCAGGAATATAATGACCAAATAGCATATTCATTAAGGTTGTTTTGCCAGCGCCATTTTCACCCAATAAGGCGAGAACTTCACCGCGATACAAATCAATATTGACAGAGTTGTTTGCGACTACTGAACCAAATCTTTTTGATATATTTTCTAGGGATAATACGCGTGTATTTTTCATCATAATTTGTATATTGGCCGGCTATTTACCGGCCAATAGTTTTTTATTTTCCTGAAACAGGTGCATCGTCATTTATTACGACAGTATAACTACCATCCATGATAGCTGCTTCCTTTGCTTTAACTAAAGATACAATATCAGCGGGTACTAATGATTCATCTAATACTAGTGAACCTCCACCATATTCCATAAAGCTATATTGTCCGTAATCATCAGCAGTATATGTTCCATTTGATACTTCTCTGATAGCTGTATCAATTGTAGCTTCCATGTGCCAAATAGCAGATGCTAGGATTGTATTTGGATAATCTGCAGAGGTATCTATTACATTACCAATAGCTTTCAATCCTCTTTCTACTGCAGCATCTGAAACGCCAAATCTTTCTGCATACATAACATCGGCTCCAGCATCCATCATAGCAAATGAACTTTCTTTAGCTTTTGCAGGATCGTACCAACTATCAATAAAGTTAACCAAGAAAGAAACCTCTGAGTTTGTTTCCTTAGCGCCTTCCATGAAGGCATTCATTAATCGGTTAACTTCAGGAATTGCATATCCCCCAATCATACCAATAACATTACTCTCACTTGCTGCACCTGCTATCATACCTGAGAGGTACGCAGGTTCGTGTATGAAATTATCAAAAACAGAAAAATTGGGTGCTTCAGGCGCGAATGAAGACCCCATCAAAAATGCTGTCTCTGGATAGTCCGCAGCAACTTTACGAGCTGCTCTTTCTAATCCAAAAACTTCTCCAACAATTAAATTAACACCACTTTCTGCATATTCTCGCATCACACGCTCATAATCTGTGTTTGACACATTTTCAGAATAAACGTACTCAATATCCCCACGCTCTTTTGCGGCATCAAGTGCAATATGGATTCTGCTAATCCACTGCTGATCTACAGGTAAAGTAAAAATTCCAGCTACTTTTACATCATCCGCCATAGCTGATAACGGTGATATTGCAAAAGAAAGCATTGTTGCTCCAGCAATTAGAGCTCGTCTTGTAAATATGAGTGGCAGCTTCATACCATTTCCCCTTTTTTTGTTAAACACTTGCTTATCCATACATAATTTGACCAACCGGTCAAGATTTATGAGTAATGTAGAAAGCTAATGATCAATAAAGTACCAAAAAAAGATATAATAACTTAAATATTCATCATTTAATAAACATAGACATTTATCGAAGAATATAAGTTATTTGTATCTATTTACTAAATTTTCAAGACGCTCTTGTCGGCCAGATTTAGGTTCAGGATTGATATTTTCATTTAAGACTTTTGTATAAATGGTCTCAAGATCACTATTTAAAATTTCTTTACCACTTTGAGTGTCCCAACCAGAATATCGTTCGTCCCTCATGGCCTCTAGCTTACCATCATCTAGCATTTTGGCAGCTGCTTTTAGGCCTGCTGCACATACATCCATTGCCCCTACATGACTCAATATTAAATCTTCAGCATCCAAAGATTGCCGCCTAAGTTTAGCATCAAAATTTGTGCCTCCATTTTTGAATCCACCAGCTTTTAAGACTTCGTAATAGGCTAATGTGATTTCGGGTATATTGTTAGGAAATTGGTCTGTATCCCATCCCGATTGATAATCATTCCGGTTCATATCTATAGAACCAAAAATACCCAACTCTCTTGCGAGTGCAAGCTCATGCTCAAATGAATGGCCTGCTAAGATTGCATGACCTTGTTCAATATTAACTTTAACCTCCCCTTCAAGATTAAAATCCTTCAAAAAACCATAAACTGTAGCGACATCATAATCATATTGATGCTTTGTGGGCTCTTGAGGCTTTGGCTCGATTAAGATGGTACCTTCAAAGCCAATCTTATACTTATAATCTACTACCATTTGTAGCATGCGGCCTGCTTGTTCACGTTCTCGGCCCATATGTGTGTTCAGTAGTGTTTCGTATCCTTCACGACCTCCCCAAAGAACATAATTTTTTCCTCCCAATCTATGTGTGGCATCAAGACATGATTTGATGGTTGCAGCACTAAATGCAAACACATCTGGATCAGGATTTGTAGCAGCCCCGGACATGTACCTTCTGTTGGAAAATAAATTTGCAGTTCCCCACAATAATTTCGTATTTGAATAGGTCATTTTTTCTGCAATGTAATCAATCATTTCATTAAGATTATCATTATTTTCAAAAAAATTAGTCCCTTCAGGCCTAACATCAGCATCGTGAAAACAGAAAAATGGAGCATCTAAAATATCAAACATTTCAAATGCAACGTCTGCTTTTAATTTTGCCATTTTCATATCATTCCCAAACCAAGGGCGATTAAAGGTTTGTCCACCAAATGGATCACCACCTTCGAAAGCAAATGAATGCCAATAAGCCACAGAAAACCTCAAGTGATCTTTTAATGGCTTTCCAAGAACGATTTCATCAGGGTTGTAATGGCGAAAACAAAAATCATTTTCTGATTCTTGACCTTCATACTTAATTTTAGGTATTTCGTTGAAAAAGTCAGTCATTACAATCCTCTATCCTATAGCTTTTAATACTTTATAAGTTTCACGATATGATTTTAAAGCAGATAGATAATCATCATGCAATGACATAACTGGTTCAATTATGTGTTTAATCTTGGGTGAAATAGCAACATCATATCGATTAATACCATAAGCTATCATACCGAGCCTTGCAGCGCCAAATGCACCTCCATAGTCACCGGCTACGGGAATACTTATTGGCAAACCTAGCGCTGTAGCAATTGCTTGGACCCAATATTCAGACTTTGCACCTCCGCCAACAGCTACTAATTGGTTTATCTTAGTCCCCGTCGAGCTCAGAGCGTCGAAGCAATCGCGAAAGGCAAATGCAACCCCTTCAATTACTGCACGGATCATTGCTTGACGATCTGCATTATGATCTAAATTTATAAACGAAGCACGAATTTGAGCATCATTATGTGGAGTTCTTTCTCCGCCTAAATATGGTAAAAATAAAGTCTTGGACGGCGCTTTCAATACACCAAGGTCATTTGTCATTTCTTGGGCAGATGAGTTTAGAACTTGACCAAACCAATTCATTGCATCCGTTGCCGCTAAAATTACACCCATCTGATGCCATGTATTAGGAAGCGCATGGCAAAATGTGTGAACTGCACTAGCTGCATCAGGTTGATATTCATCTGATGCGGCAAAAAGTACACCTGAGGTACCTAAACTTACAAACGCATCACCAGCCTTTACTACCCCAACCCCAATAGCACTTGCAGCATTATCTCCACCACCACCAGCAATTATTACCCCATGAGGCAAACCCCATTTAGATGCATGTGTTTTCTTTAATACACCTGATATCTCACAACCTTCAATTAACGTCGGCATTTGAGATCTATCAAGGTCAGTTTCAGCAAGTAATGCATCAGACCAATCACGTCTTTTTACATCCAGCCAGGAAGTCCCCGCAGCATCTGACATTTCAGCAACATATTCGCCACAAAGCCAAAGTCGAAGATAATCTTTTGGTAACAAGACTTTTGAAATTTTTTCAAAGATATTTGGTTCATGCTTACGTACCCAAGCCAGTTTAGGTGCAGTAAATCCAGGAAATACGATATTGCCAGTTAAATTTCGAAAAATAGTCTTTGAATCAAGATAAGATGCCTCTTCAGCAGATCTTGTATCATTCCATAATATGCATGGTCTTAACACATTATCATTTTTATCTAGCAATGTAGCCCCATGCATTTGTCCAGATAATCCAATTGCATTAACCTTTTTGAGATTAACTTTATTTGCAAGTGAAGCCATTACATTTTCTGTAGCATCAAGCCAATCTTGTGGATTTTGTTCAGACCAACCATTTTTTGGACGCATTAAGCTTAAAGAAACTGATGCTTCAGCACAAACATTTTGGGCATCGTCAATGACGATGCCCTTCAAATGAGATGTCCCTAGATCAAGACCTATAAACACATTTTAATCCTTATCTTTTGGGTTTTTTCCTAAAATAATCATTGAAAGAATATCATCTTCTGTAACGTTAGCAACATTTTCTGTTCCTACGAGCTTACCATTCTTCATAACACTAGCCCTATCACATAACTTCATTACATTATGAATGTCGTGTTCAATGAGGAATATCCCAAGGCCTTGTTTCTTTAGCTCTTGAATTAATTCAGCAACCATTTCAGATTCTTGTGGCCCTAAAGCAGCAGTTGGTTCATCCATTATTAATATTTTAGCATCAAAATAAACTGCACGAGCGATTGCCACTGACTGTCTTTGGCCACCAGATAAAGCGGATACTGGAACATCAAACTTCTTAAAATTTGGGTTTAATCTTGCCATAATTTTTCTAGTTTCAGCTTCCATTGTACTCTCGTCTAAGAAGCCAGATTTAGTTATGATCTCTCTTCCTAGAAAGAGATTAGAAGCTGCATCTAAGTTATCAGCCAATGCTAGAGTTTGATAAATTGTTTCAATATTATGGTCACGTGCATCACGCGGGTTATTTATGATAACTTTTTCACCATTTATAAATATTTCACCTGCTTCAGCATTATAGGCACCAGATAAGCATTTAATTAATGTAGATTTTCCCGCACCGTTATGGCCAAGCAAACCAACAACCTCACCTGGATGCAAATCCACACTAACTTTATCTACAGCTTTAATTCCACCAAAAGAAATTGAAATATCTTTTAACTCAACTAGAGGAGTACCTTTATTTGTCATTTTCTATCTCCTCACTTTTTAACACGTTTATTATATACAATATCTAGATATACGGCGAAAACTAGAACCATACCTACAACTATGCGCTGGATCGCACTATCAAATCCGATCAAAACCATTCCTGATTGTAGGCTTTGCATAACTAAAGCTCCTAATATTGCACCATAAATTTTGCCGACACCGCCAGCCAAAGATGTTCCACCAATAACTGCTGCAGCAATAACATAAAGTTCATCAAGAATTCCAAGTGCGTTAGTTGCAGAATTAAGTCTAGCCGAGGCTATTACTGATGCAATTGCAGTTAACATACCCATTAATGCAAAAACTTTCATGGTAACCCACTTAGTATCGATGCCAGCGAGTGACGCCGCTTCAGGATTTCCACCAATGGCGAATACGTAACGGCCAAAACGTGTTCTTGTCATTAGAATAGTCATTCCAATACCTACTGCAGCTAGAATTAAAACAGGTATTGCAAAGCCATGACTTATAAACGATCCCTCTAAATCTTGTCCAATTCGAGCGCCATACTGTCTGACAATTCCTTTGGGCCATGGATAGGAGTTAACTAAGAGTACGGAACCAATAATAGTAGCCCACCCCACCAAGGCTAACATTACTTCAGCCCACATCGGACGCAAATGAAAGTCATGCTTTATACGTGATTGACGGCCAGAATAAAGAATATAAGCAACACCTAGGCAAGCAACTATACCAATAACCCAGCTTAATGTTGCACCGACTGCGCCGTAAGGGCCTCCACCAAGAAGTGCAAAAGTTGGATCAACAGGTGAAATTGTTCTGCCTCCTCCTGACAAGAAAGCCATACCACGCCAAACCATTAATCCGCCGAGCGTTACAATAAAAGCAGGTATTTCTCTATATGCAATTAACCAACCATGAAGAGCACCAATAAGTGTGCCAAAGATAAGTCCAAAAACAACTGCAATCATCCATATTGACCAATGACCAAGACCCACGAATTGTGGCAAATATTCCACTTGCAAAAGCCCCATTGCCATTGCTATGACGCCAATCATTGAGCCTACTGATAAATCAATATTCCTGGTAACAATAACAAGTACCATACCAGTTGCCATAATACCTATTGATGAAGTTTGAACTGATAAGTTCCATAAGTTTCGAGGAGTTAAAAATGCTCCGAAGTTATTAAATATTACACCATAAAAATGAAACCCAAACCATATTAGGGCTAATGCACCTAGCATTCCCAATAAACGTGGATCAATTTCTGTTGAGGCTATAAAACGCGAGATTAAACTTTCTTGTTTATCATTAGCGTTATCAGATGAGGTAGTATCGTTCATGGGTAAATCCAGCACGTTTGGGGGTTAATTTTGGAGCAATAATTAATACATAATTTTATATTAAACAATTTTAGCTCAACAAGAAATAACCATAATTCAAAAAAAAAAGCTTGGCGCCAATCAAATCGAGATTAGCGCCAAGCCGTTAGACTAATTAACAGCCATTAACGCCGTCAACAGCGCCTGCACAAGCTTGTGCTTTGCTGATGTGGCCACCGTCGATTGCTACGCTTAAGTTATCACGTGTCAACGGAGTTGGCTCCATTAAGATTGCGTTAATTGCAATACCTTTTTCACCGCCATCAAAGATTGAAGCACCTTCAATGTCAGACATTGCTGTACCGTCTGCTAATGCAGATGCGATCTCACCAGCTGCTTTACCTAAGTTACGTGCATCTTTCCAAACAGAAACTGTTTGTGATCCACGTGCAACACGGTTGATAGCTGCTAAATCACCATCTTGTCCACCAACTGGGATAACAAGACCTTGTGCAGATAGAGCAGCAACAACACCGCCAGCCATGCCGTCATTCTCAGAAAGAACAGCATCAACGTTGTTATTGTTTGCAGTTAGGATTTGCTCCATGTTTTTCTGTGCATTTTCTGGCTTCCAGCTATCAGTGAATGATTCACCAACAATTTTAATTTTACCAGATTCTACATCTCCACCGATTACTTCCATCATACCTTGCAATAGGAACATCGCATTAGGATCACCTGCATCACCTTTAATGATTGCATAGTTACCTGTAGGCTGAACTGCTTTAACTGATTTTGCAATTATACGGCCTACACCTACATTATCAAATGTTAGGTAAAAAGTACGCGCATCTTCGATAAGACGGTCATAACCAACTACAGGAATACCTTCGTTTGCAGCAGCTTCAATTGCTGGTGCAATAGCATCTTTGTCCCATGCATTAATAATCAAAGCGTCTACGCCTTGAGTAATCAAAGCTTCAATATCAGTAAGCTGTTTTGCAGATGATGACTCAGCATCAGCAGATACATATGTGTTACCTTCTGCTTCAATTGCTGCAACCATTGCTGCTTCGTCTATCTTCCAACGCTCCTCTTGGAAACTTGCCCAAGATACGCCGATTGATTTGCCTTCAGCGAATACTGAAGAGCCTGAAAATCCTGCAGCAACGACAGCAGCTGCTAAAATTAACTTATTCATTATATTTCTCCCAAAAAAATTTTTTTGATGCTCTAATAGAGCTGTAACCTATTAAAGCCACCAATACATACTGCTTGAATTAATTCAGTTGTCAAACTAAATCTTTCAATTTTATACAAAAATGCACCAATTTGTATCGATTTAGTTATAATTTAGTATTTTAACTTTGTAATATTCATTGACAATAATAAATTTTTACCAATATTTAATTCAGGGAGTGAATTAATGTCAGTAAAAATCATAGAAAATAGTTCTGGGACGATTCGTCCCTCAGAGGGTTATGGTCCAATACTTCGACCAACAGCCCGAGAAACATATTCATTACGTCAACAAATTTTTGAACTGGTTCGAGCATCAGGTAGAATTGCTAGAGCAAAAATAGCACGGACATTAAACATCAGCCCAGGATCAGTAACAGCACTGACTGCAGAATTAATATCAGATGGGTTTTTACGAGAAGTCGAAGAAATATCTAGAGAAATAAGTCGCGGTCGGCCACCTGTTGCACTCGAACTAGTTCCAGATGCACTATATGTAATAGGTGTAAAACTTTCAGATGAAGTACACACAGCAACCTTAACCGATTTTGGTGGTAATGCATTAGCAAGTGCTTCACAAATCACAAACGCAGATAAAAAAACTGCAAATCAACTGTTATCAGAAACTGAAGTACTAATTAAAAAAGTTTGTGAAAGCGCTAAATTACCTCAAAAATCAATATCTGCAATTGGAGTAGGTATTTCAGGCATTGTAAATTACACAACGGGTGTTGTTTCATGGTCACCACTTCTTGAAGATTTAGACACGCCTCTAGGCAATATATTTTCTACACACTTTGAAACACCTGTTTGTATAGATAATGATGCAAATGTTTTAACACTCGCTGAACTTTGGTTTGGAGCAGGCAGGGCATTAAGCAATTTTGCAGTCATAACTATTGAACATGGCGTTGGAATGGGCTTTGTAAGTGATAATAGGCTTTTTCGGGGCGCACATAGTATGGGTCTAGAATTAGGCCACAGCAAAGTTCATCTTGATGGTGCATTATGTCGGTGTGGGCAACGTGGGTGTCTTGAAGCCTATCTTGCAGATTACGCATTGGCACGAGAAGCATCGACAGCGCTCATAACACCTCCAACCAAACGACAAAACTTGAATGACTATCTTAAAGATTTATACGAAATGGCAAAGCTAGGCGATCAAGCGAGCCTTAAGATATTTAAGCGTGCTGGAAGATATCTAGCTGTGGCAATTTCCAATGTAATACATTTATTTGATCCAAAATTAATCATTTTGTCTGGAAAACCAATGCAATATGAATTTTTATATGATGAAGAAATGCAAACAGAGATGAGATCCCTTGCATTGTATAAAAGTCGTTATGACACCCAAATTGAGATTCAGTCATGGGGCAGTATGGTTTGGGCACGCGGAGCAACAGCACTTGCACTCACTGAATTAACAAAAACTGTTGTAGTTGAAGGACACTAAAATTTGAAAACTACTTTCATATTAACCTTTTTAATCTCCTCACAAGTGCATGCTGCTCCACTTTTTGAAGATCTATCAAATAATTTACCTCAACATAGTTATTCAGGTGAATGGAACCATTTTGTTGGTGGAGGTGTTGCAGTTATGGATTGTAATAACGATGCCTTACCTGATATTTTTGCAGCTGGAGGAACTTCACCATCAAAGCTTTTTGTAAATGAAGCCAATTTCAAATTTAGTCAAAAACATATTCCAGAAATCACCGGATCTACTGGGGCCTACCCCATTGATATAAATGCAGATGGATACATGGACCTCTTTGTCCTTCAATTAGGACCAAACATACTTCTTAAAGGCGGTCCTGATTGTAGTTTTTCTGATGCTACTGAAGAATTTAATATTCCTGATACATCTCAATGGTCAACTGCATTTACTGCCTGGTGGCAAAATGATGGGTTACCATTCATGGCTGTAGGAAATTATGTTGATTTGAATGACCCAAAGGGGCCATTTTTTGCTTGTGATACTCACCAAATATTAGAACCAAAGGGTAATATTTATAAATCTAATAAACTTGAGCCAGGTTTTTGTTCACTGTCGATGCTCACGGCAAAAGATGCCAGTGGAGAAATGAGGTTAAGGATATCAAATGATCGGCAATATTATGTGCGGAATGGTTATGAGCAAATGTGGGATTTATCCGATCAACGCTTCTTAACAGAGGCAGATGGATGGGATAAATTTTCAATCTGGGGCATGGGAATTGCAAGTCGAGATATAACAGGTGACGGAAGAGATGAAGTCGTACTCACATCAATGGGGGACCAGTTATTAAGATTAGCAAATTCTGACGGCACATATAAAAATGCACCATTTGAAATAGGAACATATGCGCATAAACCATATTTTGGCGATGATGGTCGGCCTTCAACTGGATGGCACGCACAATTTAGTGATATTAACAATGATGGACTGGCAGATCTTTTTATAGCCAAAGGGAATGTCGATCAAATGCCCTCTAATGCAATTAAAGACCCTAATAACTTATTAATTCAGCAAACAAATGGGTTATTTCAAGAAGTTGGCTTAGAAGCTGGGATAGCAAGTCTTGAAAGAGGTCGTGGTGCAGCTTTAGCTGACTTTGACCTTGATGGACGAATTGATATCTTAGTAATGAATAGACGTGCTCCAATGGAAATTTACCGAAACGTTACAAAAAATACAGGCAATTGGTTAGCTATTCAATTGGTCCAGAAAGGTGGAAATATAAACGCCATTGGCTCTAGGATAACTATAGGGAAAGATAGTCAGCAGGTCACAATTGGTGGGGGTCATGCGGGCGGCCAAGCATTACCTATTCACTTTGGATTAGGAGATGCAAAAACTGCAATCATTAATATCGAGTGGCCAGATGGCTCATTAACTGAACACAAAACAAATACAAATCAAATTTTAAAAATTCATCATTGAGGGTTAGGAATTTCAAGACCACTTGGTACAGTTTCTGGAATGCCTAATCGTCCCTTTTGAGCTTTTATATCTGTCAAAGTTCCTAAAAAAGCTAGGAGATCCGTAACTTCGCCATCTGAGATTATTACCGGTTTTATGGTTATTGAGTCTGCTATAGCTTTCACTTCATTCGCATTATCCATAATTTTCCAATCATTAGCATCATACTTTGTTAAAGTAACATTCGATTTATCATAATTAGATAAAGCTAAATAAGGATTTAAGTGCGCATATACGAATGCTTCTAGATTGCTGTAAGCACCCGCATGTCCCCATGGACCAGTCAATTCAACATTTCGTAAAGATGGAGTTCGAAATGCGTATTTATCTTTAATATTTCCTGTTACACGGAAGCGACCTAAGTCACGTGAATGACTTTGAAATCTCGCTGCTTTTCCTGGACCAACTTGGGGTTGACCAGTTGCGTGAAATTGATGATCAGTAAATAGTGCACCAGCATGGCAACTGGAACAATTCGCTTTACCATAAAATAATTCCATACCCTTTTCTTGGGAAATGGCTAAATCCAATCTACCTTGTAAAAAATCATCAAATGGTGATGTATCAGATCTCCATTCAAATTCCATAAAAGCTGCAACAGCATTTGAGATATCAGTGAATTTAATATCTTGTGCTGTTTCAATATGATCATAAGTATCAATGAAAAAATCAGAATACTCAGGAATTGCTTGTACTCTTTTAGATATCAAATCCCAAGCTCCACCTTTTCCAGTAAGTGTACCTCGTCTAACTGCCTCAGAGATTTCGTTTTCTGAATAATGACCGGCCATTTCATCTGCAGATAGAACTGGAAACATCGTCTGAGCAGATATAATTGAACTAAAACCTTCAACCATTTCTTCTTCTAGTGGAGTACGCAATCCGGAAGGACGTGACAAATCAACTTGAACTCTTCCATCATGGAATAAAGTCTTAAATTGTTTTGCACCCAAATTAAATAATGGTTGAGCATTTCGAGGCACTCTTTGCTCAGGGAGATTTTCGTAGTCTATAACTCGTTTACTTCCTAGACCCTTACCACCATCTCCAAGAGATAAAGATAATCCATCACCCGTACCTAAACTTGGGTGGTGGCAAGTGGCACATGCAACTTCTTTGTTTCCAGATAAAATTGGATCATAAAATAAAAGTTGCCCCAACTTGGCCTCATTCTCATCAACAGATCTGTAATCACTGTCCTTTAAAGGCAATGGCAATTTATTTGCTGATGCATCTAAACTTATTAAGATGAAGGTAAAAGTTAAGAGAAAGCGCATATTTATAATTCCATTCAAATTTATATACTATAAAATTCCAGAGATAGAAAACATGGCTCAGTTATATGTGCAAGCTGTTTTGTTTGAATAGTACAAATAATATGCAAATATAGTACATATTCTATCTATCAGCCATGACCCAATAAATTAAACTGCATTTTTCAATAATTTATTTACCTCTTTTTGGTAAGGAGTTGCACCCTCAGGAAGATCTGGAACAATAACAGCATCTTCATATTTCAATTGCTTTATTAATACCGGGATTAATCGTTTATATGCATTAAAAATTGATGTTTCAGGTTTAGGTACATCGTGCTTTATTAGTTCATGCAATTTTGGAAGATTATAATAAGGTACCATTGTAAACATATGATGCTCTAAATGATAATTCATATTTAAATAAATAAAGCGGCTAATTGGATTCATCAGCACAGTTCGCGTATTTAAACGATGATCCGACACATTTTCAGCTAGACCTAGATGCTGCAGCACCCCTGTCAAAACATGATGCCAAGCTCCATAAAGTCTTGGCAAACCAACAACCATGAGGGGTAATATTGAATTCAAATTTAAGCACAGTAAAATAATAGATAAATATAATAGCAACCATATTCGGGCAATTAAAAAAACTTTAGCATAATCTTTTGTTCTTACATATGTAGCCTCTTCATCATTTATACGACCACTGGCGTGCAGAAAAATTCTTTTAAATGCTTCAATGACATCAATTATCCCAAAAAGATTTAAAATAATTCTTCCTAGATCCGGTGGACGCATAGCTACAATTTCAGGATCACGCCCCACAATTATTGTATCAGTGTGGTGTCTTACATGACTTGACCGCCAAGTGATTGGGTTTCTCATCATCATGAAACATGAAATTTGATAAACAAATTCATTCAACCATAAAGTTTTAAAAGCTGTTCTATGGCCACATTCATGCCACCTGGCATCAGCAGCAGATCCATACATCACTCCATAGATCAACCAAAAAGGAACTGATAATAAAGAGGGAGAAAACATAATAGCTAGAAACGCAGAAATAAACATTACTCCAAGCCAAATAAGAGTGTCTCTCAAAGCTAATTTATCTGACTTTTCCATCAGCAATCGGATATCTTTGGCATCAATCTCTGGGCGAAACCATCTCACATTCTTCACGTTTTCGTGATCATTATCTCCTATAAGCGTATATCTTTTTTTCATTTCTAGCTTAAAATCGGCAATAATTTGATGGAGTTGTCGGAAAGTATCTAGTAATCATTTGATACATTTCTGGATGTTTTTTCTTAATATACTCTCTTGAATGATAAGAATCCTTGAACCTCTTACCACCATCCATCATATACCCTTCAACTGCAATTGCCCAAACTTCTCCTGCAGGCATTTGTCTAGAAGCAATATTTCTTCTGTAAGCTTGGTCTATTAAATCCGGTAACCTTTCATAAAAGTATAGATCGTTAGTGCTCTCAAATATTATGTGTTGCATTGAATGAGCCCATTCATGAAACAAAGGGTTTCCACCAATTTCTTTATTACCTGGATAGCAAAGCCAATCAGAGTTTACAGTCATAGTGGCATCTGTTTCACTCATCGCGAAACCTCCATCTTCACAAAAAGTGTCAAACTCTGGCAATGTGCATGTATTTTTTCTAAACAATGAAATACGCATTTTATTTTCTTGAAATAAGTAGTGCAAATCAGGCCGAGCAGAAAGTTGGTATTTGAGCATTGCCCGAGCAGAAAGCATAGCTTTATCACTTATGTTTTTGCCACCAACAATCATTACCCCTGATGTTGAAATATATTTTTTATAATACTCTAAGCCACTTAATTTAGGTGCATCAATTACATTATTTCCAGTTTCGATGTATGGAAACTCATCCCATAAAATCGCATTTCCTTCTTGTATCCAGCGCTTATTGAAACCTTCTAAGGAGTATAACAATTCCAATATTGCTAATGTATAAGCCCTTTGCCCTCTTCCAGTAAGCTCCAGAGAACATTGAATCTTTTCTAGTTTGATTAATTTATTTTTTTGATTTTGATCTAAATCAACTGGTTTAAAATTTTTTGTAAATTCTTTAGAGTTTTCATACATCCAATATAAAAAGGGCCCATAAGCTGTATCTCTATAATTTGGAAAATATTTTTCATTAGAAAATGTATCATCATATATATCTAACATTTCATCTATGTATTCATTTTGCCTAATGGCCGTTGCATCATCTACAAATGAGCAATCTTCAGACGAATCCTTTTGAAAGTTCACTAAATCAATAATTTCATTATCATCTAAATTCCCATCATAAACTCTGCCATTTGAATTATAAAAATTTATTAAAGCACGTTCGGTTTTATTGCCAAATGCACCATCAATAGGTCCTGGATTAAAACCTAACTCCGTTAGCAATCTCTGAGCCTTTTGAACGTCATTTGCTATAGCTGGAAATCCAGCGCAAATAAGTAATGATATAAAGAAAATATTTTTACAAATTTTTCTTATCCACATGATTGAATAGTTTATCATAAAACTTTAGCTCCATAATAAGATCTTTAACTTATTAGGAATATAATCGATAAATATGGCTATTTGCAAATAATCGTAGAGATTTAAAACCATAAAAAGTCTGAAACACTGATATGATCAATTTACAAATAATCAATTTTAAAATTAACATTTTATGTTTTTTAGAACCTTATAATGTGCTCTTATATCTTAAAAAGGGTTTCCTATGTTAACCAATCATGACTTAGTTCAATTAACTAAATTTCGCAGAGAACTTCATCAATATCCCGAGCTTTCTGGAAAAGAAATAAAAACTGCTCAAAAGATTTTATACGCTTTAAAAGATATGAAGCCTTCAAAAATTATCGATAAAATGGGTGGGCATGGATTAGCTGCAATATTTGATAGTCAAGAGAAAGGCCCTACTCTGCTATTCCGAGCTGAGTTAGATGCCTTACCTATTCAAGAAAAAAACAATTTACCTTGGGCCTCCAATTTGCCCGGAGTAAGTCACACTTGTGGTCATGATGGCCATATGACAATGCTTTTAGCTTTGGGTAGAATAATTTCACGCAACCCAATAAAATGTGGTAAAGTCGTATTAATGTTTCAACCATCAGAAGAAAATGGTCAGGGAGCAAGGGCAGTTATATCTGACCCGCGCTATGAACAAATTAAACCTGATTTAGCATTTGCAATTCATATTGAACCAGGGCGACCATTTGGTTATGTCTCTACCCGCCCTGGTTTGATGAATTGCGCATCTCTAGGATTAAAAATTACTCTGCATGGTAAAACTGCTCATGCAGCTGATCCAGATGATGGAATATCACCATCACATGCAGTTGCAGAATTTATACAAAAAATATCCGAATTTAATCATGGTGACGAACTAAATAATAATTTTAGATTGACTACTGTTACACATGTTCAAATCGGCGAGCAAACATTTGGGATATCTCCTGGAGACGCTTCAATATTTGTTACTCTTCGAACATCAAATGATGATAGTTTATCCCAACTTGATAAAGATGTGCGTGGATTAGTATCAAATATTTCTACACAATTTAAACTAACCTTTGATTTTGAAATCTTTGACCATTTTGCAGCGTCAATTAATGATAAAGAAGCACATGATATTGCGGTTAATGCCATGAAGTCTTTAAATATAAATTATGGGAGTATTGGTGTGCCTATGCGTGCATCTGAAGATTTTGGTATATTTGGCAAGCAATCAAAAGCAGCAATGTTATGCCTTGGTCCTGGGGAGAATTATGCTGCTCTTCACAACCCTGACTATGATTTTAATGATGATCTTATTCCAATTGGAACGAGTATCTTTGAACGTATAACGAGAGATTTACTAGGAACTTATTAAAATAATTCAGCAATAATGATAAAAAGCGACAGATTCCATAAATTAATAATTTTACATTTAATATCCGCCTTGTTCCCAGAAGAAATGTATTTTAAATGAAACAAATGAAATTAAAAAATCCTTTCCGAAAAAAACGTAAGTCAGTCTCAATTGTAACCCTTAATGGTATGATAGCAACTGGCCGTGGCTTAAATGATGCAGGTCTTGCACCAGCACTAGAAAAAGCATTTTCCAAAAAGCCTGATGCTGTAGCACTGGTCATAAATTCACCAGGAGGCAGTCCAGTTCAATCCTCGCTTATTGGTGCAAGAATTAGGAGACTAGCAGACGAAAAAGATATCCCAGTATATGCATTTGTTGAAGATTTAGCTGCATCAGGTGGTTATTGGTTAGCAGCAAGTGCAGATGAAATTTATATTGATTCTTCCTCAGTTGTTGGTTCAATTGGGGTAATTTCAACTGGCTTTGGTCTTGATCAATTAATCAATAAGCATGGTATCGAGCGAAGAGTTCATACTGCAGGAAACTCAAAATCTATGCTTGATCCATTTCAACCTCAAAAGGATGAAGATATTAAACGTCTTAAAAAACTGTTAGAAGACGTTCATCAAAACTTCAAAGACCATATTTCTTCACGCCGTGGATCAAAACTAGCAGACAGGGATTTATTTACCGGTGAGATTTGGGTTGGCCAAAGAGCTATTGATGATGGTTTAGTAGATGGTATTGGTCATGTAGTACCATTTTTTAAAGAAAAGTTTGGAGATAAGGTAAGCTTCAAAAATTTTGGACAAAAAAAATCAATTCTTTCACGTTTTGGCACAAAAATTTATGGTGATATTGGCCATAGCATTGAAGAGCGTGCTGCTTTTGCACGCTTTGGAATGTAAAAAATAAATTACAAATGCCTAAGAAAATAGTTCGCACTGCAAAGATGGGATTAACTTAATACCTTTTGCTACCAAACGTTTGTGTCAAAATTAAAAAAAATGATTACTTCATCGATTGATGTTAAAAACAAAATTAAAGACGCATAAATGACCTAAAACCAATCCTAAAATACTATTAACCATTCCATATTGAACATATAAATAAGATACTAGGCAATTGAGCATTACTATAAATCAACCTATATGCTGCCATAATGCATAATGTCTTTTCCTAATTTATGGTATAAAATGAATTAGGGTTCACTTCAAAGCAACCACTCTCCTCGAAGCTTGTTGATATTGAATACGATCTTGCATGCGATACCAGGAAACAACAGCAGGTAAGAACCAAGGTCTTCCATAGTAGAGAGGCCGCGTTGGAAAAGGCAGGTCATCAAATGCTGTTTTACCTTCTTGTATACCTAAGACTTTTTGTCCAAGTCGCATTCCTAGGTAGCTCGCCATTGAAACACCAGAACCACAATATCCCATTGAGTAATATATCCCGTTGTATTGACCAGTATGAGCCATTTCATCGAATGTATAAGCAACTGTCCCAGTCCAGGAATGTGAAATTTTAGTTCCCTTTAATTGAGGAAAAATTCGGAACATATCTTTTAATAATTTTGGACCGCTTATCAATGGGTTAGTTTCCGTTGCTGAGACACGCCCACCAAATAAAATACGTTTGCGATCTGGTGATGTTCGATAATAATATATCACTTTGCACGTATCACTGACAATTCTATTCGTTGGAAATAGTTCTTTTACCATAACCGGGTCTAATTCTTCAGTAGCAATAATGTAACTTCCTATGGGGATTACTCTTTTTTGTAACCAAGGTAATAAATTAGTCGTATAACCATTGGTTGCAATTACTACATCGCGAGCTTTCACTTTACCTTTTTGTGTTTTAATTACAAAACCATCTGATTTTTTTTCAATATCCAATACAGAACATTGACCAATTACATCAACTCCAGCTTCGATAACTTTTTGCAAAAGTCCTCTATGATATTTGCCTGGATCAACCGAAGCATGTTGCGGGAATATAACACCACCATGATAAACATCTGAACCGAGCTCTGTTAGTTGTTCATTTTTTGATACCGTGTAAGCCTCGATCCCCTCTGATCGATTAATTTTTTCTGCGTCTCTTGCAATTAATTCATAATGTTTCTGAGTGTGTGCTGCGTGGTATCGGCCAACTCTTGAAAAACTGCAATCGATCTTTTCAGATTTAATAAGGTCTTCAATCCATTTAAGGGCATGCTCACCTTCTTGTCTTATAGCAAGACCTTTTTTAGCACCAAACTTTGCTGAAAGTTTTTCTAATGATGGCTTCACACTGGTACTTATTTGGCCTCCATTTTTTGTGCTACAGCCTTGCCCAGGCACTCCAGATTCGAAAACTACAGTAGATCGACCTCCTCTTATTGTTTGGAGCGCTGCATTCAGGCCGGTATATCCAGAACCAACTATTGCTACATCTACCTTTCGTGAAGGCAGACTAGTAAAATCATTAAATTCAGGCAATCCTTCTAACCAGTAAGATGTTTTTTTACGATTATGGCACCAGACTGTTTTATCAAAGTGTTCTTTTTTATTCATAGTGTTATAAACCACCGCATCTCAAAGGCATCATTGATTATTATTTATAGAAATTAATTGAAATACTAGAAAAAGTAATTCATTTAAGCAAACAAAAATAAATGTTGTAACACAATGATAATGTTAAGATTTATAGAATATTTGCAGAGCATTCTGATGATCTAACAACTAAAATAGGCCTTTGAGAATTTATTCCTTGATAGCTTACCGCTGATAAAACTTCCGCTAATGAATATTATCATTCTCAGGTTAAGAATATAAATGGAAGCAACATAAGAGATCTTGGCACTGGTTATTTCTTGGTCTTAACCACTTTATTTATGGGCCATTGGATAATCCATGAACACATAAAAAATTATACATTTTGTAATCTTAAATATAAAAAATTGCACGTAATTACTAAAAACCTAAAGCATGATTGACATTTTTTTTACTACAATTACGGTTAATTTATTAGAATTAAGTTTGACACCCTATCTCGAACATTTCACGGGAAGGAGAGTAATTGCATCAATATGATTATATTGTAGTAGGAGCTGGATCTGCTGGATCCGCGCTAGCAAACAGGCTATCTGAAAGTGGTAAATTTACGGTTTGTTTGCTTGAAGCAGGTGGTTCAGATAAAAAGTTTTGGGTTCAAATGCCATTGGGTTATGGAAAAGTGTTTCATGATCCTTCAGTTAATTGGCGATATATGACTGAACCAGAACCCAACCTTGATAATCAATCTGTCTATTGGCCTCGAGGTAAGGTCTTAGGAGGATCAAGTTCAATAAATGCAATGGTATGGGTTCGTGGGCATAAACGTGACTACGAAGAATGGAATTCTGTCGCTCCAGGATGGGGTTGGGATAATATTAAAAAGATATTTAATAGGATCGAAAATTGGGATGGAACATCAAATATCTCACGAGGCACAAATGGCCCACAATCAGTTCACGATGTATCTTCAGATGTACACCCATTAACCATTTCTTATTTAAAGGCTGCTTCTCAGGTAGGTATAAAGACTAATGCTGACTATAATGGGCCAAATATGGAGGGTGCAACTTGTTATCAGATATCTACAAAAGGTGGTATCCGTGCTTCAGCAGCTAGAAGTTATCTTTGGCCATTAGGAAAGCGTCGTAATTTAAATATTCAACAAAAGGCACATGTTACACGTATTATTTTTGAAGGTAAGCGAGCTGTAGGTGTCAAATATGTTCAAAAAGGTCAAACTAAAACAGTTCATGCAAGAGCTGAGGTAATACTTTCGGGCGGAGCAATAAATTCACCACAACTTCTCCAATTATCAGGTATCGGCCCAGGTAAACTTTTGCAAAGTCACAATATTGATATTGTTCATGTATCTCATCACGTTGGTAAAAATTTACAAGATCACCTAGGGAGTGACATTTATTACCGCGCACGTGTACCAACGCTTAATCAAGAGCTAAACCCTATGTTTGGAAAACTGCAAGCCGGGTTAAAATATATTTTAACACGTAAAGGTCCATTATCATTAAGCTTAAATCAAGGTGGCGGCTTTATTCAACTTGATCCCAATGCAACAGGTCCTGATCTACAGCTTTACTTTTCTCCAGTAAGTTACACTCGCGCACCGGCTGGAGTGAGGCCGTTGATGAATCCTGACCCCTTTCCTGGGTTCTTAATGGGTTTTAACCCATGTAAACCAACGAGTTTTGGCAATATACAAATAAGTTCAACCGATCCAATGCTTCCACCAAAAATATACTCCAATTATCTTGATACAGAATATGACAAAAAAATGATGATTGAAGGCATTCGTTTAATTCGCCGTATATCAAATGCTCCAGCACTTAAATCAATCATCAAGGATGAACTAGCGCCTGGAAGCGACATCAAGAGTGAAACCGATATAGCTAAATATATCCGTCAAAAAGCATGGTCAGTATTTCACCCTTGTTCCACCTGTAGAATGGGAAATAATCCAAATATTTCTGTCGTAGATCCAAAACTTCGTGTCTATGGCGTAGATAATCTTCGAGTAGTAGATGCATCTATTTTTCCTACTATTCCTACTGGAAATATTAATGCACCCTCAATTATGGTTGGAGAATATGCTTCAGACATTATTCTCCAAGATGCAAGAAACCGAAAGGGCCTGTAATGCAATTAAAAACAATTGAAACTTTCACCAATCAAGATGTTGGCTTTGTTCGCGTTACAGCAGAAGATGGCAGTCAAGGATGGGGACAAGTTTCCACATATCACTCTGACATTACATGTCAGGTATTACACCGTCAGGTTGCACCTTGGACATTAGGGCAAGATACGAACGATTTAGATAATCTTTTAGACGTTGTTGCGGAGCGAGAGCATAAGTTTCCTGGCTCCTATCTTCGCCGGGCTATGGGTGGTCTTGATACAGCAATCTGGGATATGCGAGGTAGAAAATTAGGAAAACCAGTAGTTGAACTTTTAGGTGGAACACCAGGCCCAGTCCGTGCCTATGCTTCATCAATGAAACGAGATATAACTCCCAAGGCTGAAGCAGATCGCCTGAAGATACTGCGCGACACAAAAGGCTTTGACGCATTTAAGGTTCGCGCCGGTGCTGAAGTTGGCCGAAATCAAGATGAATGGCCAGGCAGGACTGAAGAAATAATTCCTACAATAAGAAAAGAATTGGGTGCTGATGTAGACCTTCTAATTGATGCAAATAGTTGTTATTCACCTGATCGTGCGATTGAAGTTGGCCATATTCTCCAAGATAATGGATATTGTCATTATGAAGAACCATGCCCTTATTGGGAGCTTGAACAAACTAAATTAGTGACAGATGCACTACAAATTAATGTTACAGGTGGAGAACAGGATTGTGATTTACCTACTTGGAGACGAATGATTGAAATGAGGGCTGTAGATATTATACAGCCTGATATTTTATATTTAGGGGGTATCAACCGAACATTGCGAGTTGTAGAAATGGCAATCTCAGCAGGGCTTCCTGTAACTCCACATTGTGCAAACTTGTCTATGGTCACACTTTTTACAATGCATCTTTTGAAAGCTATCCCTAATGCTGGTAAATATCTAGAGTTTTCCATAGAGGGTTCAGACTATTACCCTTGGCAAGATGGCCTCTTTATTGAATCTCCATATAATATTGAAAATGGTCATGCATATGTTGTCGATTTACCTGGATGGGGCGTTGAAATAAATCCCTCATGGTTAGATCGCTCGAATTACCAAATTAGTGAATTTAATTTATGAATTAGGATTAAATTTTAAGGTGCTCCAGCATTAGACAGTTTTTTTAGTCTTTTGTTCCTTTGGCGAACATATATTATTACCGCGACGCCACTAAGTGAAGAAAACCACATTAGCATTAATAATGGCATCTCATTACTTCCAGGAATTAAAAATGCACCAGCTAGTGTTGACAGAGCAGCCCCAATTGCAATCATCATTGCCCCTCCAAGGCCTGATGCGGTACCTGCTAAGTGAGGTCGAACTGAAAGCATACCTGCTGTCGCATTCGGTATAGTAAGTCCATTTCCTAAGCCAACAAAAATCATAAAGCCAAAAAATGTTTCAACTGTACCATAGCCAACATAACTGCAAACCATCGACAACGATAGGCCAGAGAATATTATCCAAAGCCCCCAAAGGATCATAGCATCAATGCCAAATAATATGGTAAAACGTCCCGAAAGAAAATTTCCAAAAAAATAACCAATTGCGGGCGCTCCAAAATAAAGCCCTAGCATTTCAGGACTTAAATTATAAACAATTGATCCCACAAATGGGCCCCCACCCAAATATGCAAAAAATGCACCCGCACCAAAGGCTGATGCTAAGCAGTATCCCCAAAAACGGCGTGACAACA